>Ga0163151_10000022_pt1 | contig 258441 bp, 190 predicted proteins | sample OliLakLV19MP5IB2_FD_145596 | JGI IMG/M metagenome (GOLD analysis project Ga0163151, IMG submission 145596) | Freshwater microbial mat bacterial communities from Lake Vanda, McMurdo Dry Valleys, Antarctica - Oligotrophic Lake LV.19.MP5.IB-2 | ecosystem: Environmental > Aquatic > Freshwater >...
ATCGCGATGTCGCTGAACACGCGGCCAAGAAAAGCGCTTGGCTTCAGAACACCGCTTGAAAAATACAACGAGCTACTTCAAGCTCACAAACTCACACTCGGTGTTGCACTTCAGACTTGAAACCGCCAGGATCCAATACCGTAAGCGGCCGGTGGCCAGAAAGTGCCACCCGTAGAGCTGCAACGACTTGACCCATTGGTTTTCCAGCCGACGGTCGCGACGAACGAGCCATACATACTGGGCACATCCAACTCCCAATATTGCCCAAAAATCTGAGCGCGAGGATCCACCGGAGCACCGCTGCTTCCCATGTGCCATGAATTCATGGCAAGCCTTCGCCCGATGCTTAAGGAGAGCTGGCTATTCGTAGGCAAACTGACGTCCGTTGCGGCGAACGACGTCGCACCGTTGGATAGATTGACCTGCTCTCCAAAAATATCGGGCCCAAGTGCGCCGATTGCCTGCGTCCCTTTTACTGCGTTGTCGTAGAGCTCGATCGCGGTTGCACCACCTGATGCATCGGTCGGGATGACGGTTTCAGGAACTTCTGCGTAAGCGGCACTCGCCACAGTCAGAAGTGCGATGGCCGCAAATATAACGCAAGGTCGCGACGACTCGCTCGACCCGATTGCCCGAAAGAGCAACTTTGCGATGCTTTTCAGCGAATATTTCATAGAAATCCTGGTATTTAGGGGCATAGATAGCGGGTGTCGTTGATTACGTCAAAACAAATCGCAATAGCTGAAGGAAATACTGACTCATGTAAAATGGCCTAAGACGTAGGGGGAACGAATGAACTTTTCTCGATTGGACCATTTTCAAGATTACAACCACGAGAACTCGCGCGTATGCTCATGCGCCAGAAAGATTCTCGCTATCAATCTTCAGCACAGTGACAGGTTTGTAGCGCGCGCGTCAACCAGGAGGTTTTCAGAATGAAAGTGTCAGATTTGATTGTTCGGCGCGAAGCTGATCCTGACCTATTAGGCGTTACGCGTACAACGCATAATGCAATTATAGTTAGGGAGCCAAGCTCTTTTCTTGGAAAGCAGTTCGAAGACCCGCCATTTTCCACCGCCCTGTGCTTGGTACTCTTGCGCTGAGCGAACATGCTTGCTGCAGCATTCTGTTCGATGGAAGTTGCTGTATCGAGACATCCGATCATTTCGTCACCTTGAACGCCTGCAAAGAGGGCTGTGGTGTAGCAGTAGCCTGTCAATCGCAATCGGGCGACAAAGGTGATCACAATATTGAGCAGATGCTGCCGATAACGGTCGCGCCGGCTGACGCTGTGGCTTTATTCGGCGCCTCAAAATGGCATTAAATGGTGAGGATCGCTGATGAGTAGCGGCGTCCACGGCTTGAAGCTTGTCAATGCTGCACTGCGCCATGGCCGCAGTCGAGCTTGACGTTAAGATTGCGTTCGCTACCGATGCCTGCCGACGCCTGCGCGTGATCGGATGGCGCCATCGGAGTGCAAGGATGAGCGCATGACGATTTCGATCAAGGGCCGGGCCACTTCATTCGACATTGCCTATCACGCTGGCGTGTCGCAATCGACGGTGTCGCGTGCGCTGCGTGACAGCAAGCTGGTGAGTGATGATACGCGGCACAAGATCCAGGCGATCGCGAAGGAGCTCAACTACAAAGTCGACAAGAATGCGTCGAATCTTCGGCGCCAGCATTCGGTGACGTTGGCGCTATTGCTGTTCGAAGACCCCACCTCGGACGATTCGCAAATCAATCCGTTTTTCATGTCGATGCTGGGTTCGATCACCCGTGCCTGTGTTCGGCAGGGCTATGATTTGCTGATTTCATTTCAACAGTCGTCGCATGACTGGCACGCCGACTATCAGGACAGTCACAAGGCCGACGGGTTGATCCTACTGGGTTATGGTGACTATCTGGTGTCATGCAGCAAGCTGCAAAAATTGGTCGAGCAAGGTACGCACTTTGTGCGCTGGGGACCGGTGTTGCCTGGCCAGCCAGATATTTCCATTGGCTGCGACAACGTCCAGGGTGGCCGCGTGATGACCGAGCATCTGCTCGCACTTGGACGCCGTCGGATCGCGTTCGTCGGCGATGTTTCTGCACATTGCCCAGAGTTCAGCGATCGCTATCTCGGCCATTGCCGCGCACTTCATGCAGCCGGTATCGAAGTCAATACTGAGCTACAAATCGACGCCGCCGATTCGATCGAGAGCATGGGCTTCGACGCGATGCGCGCTCTGCTCGCACGCCAAGTGCCGTTCGATGCGGTGTTTGCCGCCAGCGACCTGCTCGCCATCGGTGCCATGCGTGCACTGGCGGAGGCAGGTATGCGCGTGCCGGAACAGGTATCGGTAGCGGGCTTTGACGACCTCCCGATGGCGAGCTTCGCCAATCCGCCGTTGACCACTGTGATTCAGGACACCAAGCGCGCCGGTGAAATGCTGGTCGACAGCGTGCTCGGTCAGATTCGTGGCGAGCCGGCAACCAGTGTAATGTTGCCGGCGCAATTGGTCATTCGTCGATCGTGCGGCGCGCCGCGCGTGCCTTAGCCGCTTCGATCGCTGGTCCGAGCATCGGTGGGTCCGCGCTGTGCGCGGACTCTTGCTTACATTGCTCGCAAGTCTATACCGTCCGAGCGCAGGTCGGACCCACCGTGCGTCCGGTCAATTCTCGCGATGCACGCTGCGCGTCATCAGACGATCGAGCTTGGCGATCCAGCGCGATTCGATAATCGGTGTGTCGAGCAACCAGACGGCAACATCATGTGCAGCGACGCTGATGTCGATTGGCTGCCTGGCGTCAACTTGCATGGCGCTTTCGGCAAGCGCGCTTCGCCAGTGTCCGACGGGAAGTGCTTCGAAAGAGAAATTCGCCGCGGCACCGCCCTTATTGAGCAGAACCAACGCGGTCTGGGTCAGGCCTTCATGCTGATACACGCGCAGGAATGCGGCGCGCTGACCATCGAATTGCAGATTCAACTGCAATCCGCGTTGCAACGCTGGACTGCTGGCGCGCAACTTGGCGATGCGCGCCAACTGCTGGCGAATCGGATGGTTTGCTGCGGCGGCAATATTCTCAACCCCGTAATAATTGCGATTGCCGGCGTGTTCGACGCGGCCGCGCATGAAACCGATTTCGGAGCCATAGTAAATTACCGGAATACCGCGCGCGGTAAACAGCCAATTGTGCGCGTCGATGAAACCTTCATCACTGGCCTGCATGCGCGCCATGTCATGGTTGTCGTAAAACGTGGCGAGTTCGTAGGGATTTTGATAGGGCCCGCTCTCCACATACAGCACTTTGGCGATGCGCGCGTAATCGCTGCCTGGATTCGGGAACACTTCGGCCATTGCCGTCTTGAGAGGAAAGTCGAGCACGCTCAGGGCTCCGCTTTCGGGCCAGGTGAATGGCGCCAGTTCATCCGCGGTGAACTTGAACACCTCGCCGAACATGAAGAAATCCGGATGCTTGGCGCGGATTCGAGAAGCGAACTCTTTCCAGAACGTCGTCGGCTGGTAGGGCACTGTGTCGACGCGGAAGGCATAGGCGCCCTGATCAATCCATTGCAGATAGGCGCCGGCCAGATAATCCATCACTGCTGGATTGCTGCCATTGAGATCGGCGAGCTGGGCCAGGTTGCCGTCCTTGTTAAAAAACCGATGCAACGGTTCATGCTCCGGATCGAGCTGGTCTGGCGGCAGATTCTGGTGATCTGCCAGCAAGCTGCCATCGGCGGCATAGATTTTTCCAAAGCCGCTCTGCGCCGCGGGCATGCTGTACCCCGGTGAGCCGTGGTTAGCCACGATATCGAGAACGGTCTTCAATCCTTTCTGGCGCAGTTCTCGGGTCAGGTCGCTGAACTCGAGACCCGGACTGGGCAGATGTTCGTCGACCTTGTAGAAGTTGGTGCCCCAGTAGCCGTGGTAGCCGGCCTTGCCGCGGTCGGTGAGAATTGAGGTGCAGGTGATCGTGTCGCCACCGGTGAAAGCCTCGTCCGGGTTGTCGACGATGGGAGTAATCCACACCGAGGAAAAACCCATCTCGCGGATGTAGTCGGCGTGGTTTAACAGGCCACGAAAATCGCCGCCGAGATAACCGGTGTTGTCAATGATGCCGTCGGGACACCGCATCGGACGATCGAACGAGCGGTTGGCGCCGCCCTGATCGCGATAGTCGTTACCCGGATCGCCGTTGACGAAGCGATCGATGACGACGAAGTACACCGCTTCAGCGGCGAAAGGATGCAAAGTGCCGTAGTAGTCGGCAGGCGTGACCGGATTGGGTGCCGCAGGCGTAGCGGAATTGGGTGTCGTGGTTGCGCAGCCACAAAGCACGGTTGTGATTGCGCACAGCAGGACGTTGGGATTGATCAGACGCATGATGGATTCCTACCTTTGCCGTTGTAGATGCGGTGCTTACTCCGCATGCGTTGGAAGTTTTTCGAACCTATCGAGAAAAAAGCTGCGAACGCAGTGCGCCCGGCGCTACTACCGTCGGGCGGGTTCGGCCACCCGCAGTACGCACAAACCAGCGAGCATGAAGCTGACCCCGCCAATAGCGAGCGCGTAGATCGGCTGGTTGCCAAAGAACGTTTTCAACAACAAACCCAGCAGGCTGGCGGCGAGCAACTGCGGCACGACGATGAAAAAATTGAAGATCCCCATGTACACGCCCATTTTTTTCGCCGGCAAGCTGTCACACAACAGCGCGTAAGGCAGCGACAGAATGGACGCCCAGGCGAAACCGACGCCGACCATCGACAACATCAGCCAACGCGGATCGCGGATCAGCAAAAACGAGAGTAACGCCGCAGCGCCAATCCATAGATTGATCAGGTGGGTGTGGCGCAAACCGAGTTTCACCGTCATGAGCGGAATCACCAGGGCGGCCAGCGCGGCGAAGCCATTGTACGCGGCAAATAATACCCCGACCCAGTTGGCGCCTTCATTGTACGCAGCTGACGTGGTGTCGCTGCTGCCAAAATGCACCGCGGTCACCGCGCCGTTGGTGTAGATCCACATCGCAAACAGGGCGAACCAGGAAAAGAATTGCACCAAGGCCAGTCGTCGCATGGTGTCTGGCATATCGTGCAGGTCGGTCATGATCAGATTGAACATGTTGGTCGAACTGGACCGCGCCAACACCACCAGCGCGATGCCATAGAAAGCGATCAGGCCAGCAAGAATGTACAGGTCTCGCGTCCACTGATCAAAATAGATTACCGCGGCGAAGCCCAGGCCAGCGATCAGCCAAAGCCTGCCCCTGCTCAGCGATGGCGGGCGGCCGACGCGCACAGCCGACTCTGGCTCCGCATCATCGAACGCGGCAAGCTGATCAGGCGGATACTCGCGCGTGCTGAAGATGGTCCAACCCACTGCAGCCAGCAGCACAACCGCGCCGAAGTAGAACGCATAGCGAACCGTATCGGGGATCATGCCGGCCGCGGCGGTGTTGGCGAAGCCAAACTTGGTTAGCATCCACGGCAACAGGCTGGCTACGATCGCGCCGATGCCAATGAAAAAACTCTGCATCGCATAGCCGCGCGGCCGTTGTTTAGGCGACAACTGGTCGCCGACGAAAGCACGGAAGGGTTCCATCGAGATGTTGATCGATGCGTCCAGGATCCACAGCATGCCGGCCGCCATCCACAGCGTCGGCGAATTCGGCAGGAAGATCAGAGCGACACTGGTAGCGAGCGCGCCGATCAAAAAATACGGACGTCGACGCCCGAGCCGGTTCCAGGTGCGATCGGAGTAATAGCCGACAATCGGCTGCACGATCAGACCGGTCAGCGGCGCCGCGATCCACAGCATCGGGATCTCGTCCATTTCCGCACCCAGCGTCTGGAAGATGCGGCTGACGTTGGCGTTTTGCAAAGCGAACCCAAACTGGATTCCCAGAAAACCAAAACACATGTTCCAGATTTGCCAAAAAGAGAGTGTCGGCTTTGAGGAGTGCAGCTTGGCGGTGCTCGGGTGAGCGGTGATCGGTGTTGCGGTCATGCTGTTCTCCCAACGCGGCTGACGACCGGCCATCACGCGTGATCCTATCCTGACCGTGCTAGTCAGAGGGTGGGACGGGGCCCACTCTCTGATCAACAGATTGCGGCTCAAAAAAATCCCCTGCCGGCTGAGCCGGCAAGGGACGCTGACGCACTGGAGACCTAGAACTTGAAGCTGGCGCCGAGCAGGGTAGTGCGACCGTACTCGTTGTACATGCGCGGGGCATCGCTGCCATCGCCGTTGCGGAACAGCTCCTGATACGGCTCGTTGTTGAGGTTGTTCACCTGCAGGTACAACGACAGCCCATCAAGCGAGCCTTCACCAAACTCGTATCCGGTCTGGAAGTCGACGATCTGCTCGCCCGCGATATAGCGGGTATCGCGATCCGCACCGAAGCCCTGCACCTCACCCAAGAAGCCCGAGCGGCTACGCTGACTGATTCGGGCCGAGAATCCGTACTTCTCGTAGTAGAAGGTGATGTTTGATGTGTAGCGCGACAACCCAGGCAGCGGTTGCGAGGAATCAGCATCGTTGGGCTGAATGGTTGTGCGCGTGTCGGAATAATTGGCTACGATGCCGAAACCATCCAAGGCGGTCCACAGCATATCCAACGGTACCGACACGGCAAATTCATAGCCGTTCATTGAACCACCGCTGCCGTTGGTGGGTCGCGAGAAACGGCCGATCGTCGTCGCCGGATACGGCCCCGGCACTGAAGTCAGATCAAACACACTGAAATCAAAATCAACGGTCCGATCATAAATGTACGTGGTCAGGTCCTTGTGGAATACGGCGGCGCTGACGTAGCCCTTGTTGGCGAAATACTTCTCGTAGGACAGGTCATAGCCGTTGGCGCGCCATGGCTCGAGTTCCGGATTGCCACCCCCGCCCGACCACTCGCTCCGCGCCTGATCGATACCAAATCCGTTGTTGGCACGCATCTGATCCATACGCGGACGAGCGATCGACTTTGCGGCGCCAAAGCGCAGCATCTGTTCATAGGGCAAGGACAGCGCCAGGTTCAAACTGGGCAGTACGTCTGAATAGTCGGAACCGCCAGAGAACGGTAGAGCGCCGCTGGCGTTGCCGCCCGGTATCGCAAAACCGCGGGATTCCTGATCTGCATTGACGTATTGCAAACCGAAGTTGCCGCGCAGCGGAAGCGTGCCGACCTCGGTATCCATGCTGAGCTTGATGAAGCTGTTGATGACCGTTTCTTCGACTGTCCAGTCCTTGTTGAAAATATCCGGATGGATATTCCCGCGGAACGTATACATCGTCCCGAACGCACCAGGAATGTTGTAACTGAGCACGCCAGGAATACCGGAGAAGGACAGATCCGCTGGATTGTTCAGCAGCGCTGACGGAACCTCTGCCGAGTCCCCGGCAATCAGATCCAGAAACGCCTCGGCAACGCTGCGGCTTTTTTCGCGGTGCGAATGATTCACACCAAATTCGACGTTGCTGAAGATGCCGTCCTGGAAACTACGCTCCGCGGACAGCTTTACCGAACGCAGTTCGTCTTCGAACTTCGGGTATTTGACGTAGCCATCCTGGCCCCAACCGCCGGAGTCGGTCAGCCGGATGATCGACGGATCGGCGTAGTTCAAGCCCAAATCCAGGTTCGGCAGACCGGTGCGGGGATTGAGCGTGAAGTTGACCGTGTCGGTTACGCCGACCGTGCCGGCATAGGTTTCCAGAATCGACTCATCGCGGTCGGCGCGCGACAGACTGAAGTCGGCAACGCCGCGCCAATCGTCATTGAACTGGAACTCATTGTTGAATCCGAAGGCAAAGACCTTGTCGTCTCGGGTGTTCAGGTCATTGCGAATAACGGGCTTGATTCCGGTGAAAGTACCTCCGACCAGCACGCCGTTACTATCAACTACCGCATTGCTCAAGGTAGCACCCGACCAACCCAGGCCGAACTGCAGTGCGCGTGTGGTTTCGGCGCGTTCAAACTGCGAGTAGTAAACGTCAACGGCACCCGAGTAGCTATCGTTAGGCCGAAATTCGACCACAGCCATCAGGCCATCACGCACGTTGTCGGTTGACGACGACCACGACTCGGAGCCACCAATAACTCGCACATTTTCGACGCCGCCTATCGTAGCGGTTGGATAGCCCCAGGCATTCCAGCGCTGGGCCTGGCCGGGCGAGTCGAGGCGCGCATAGCCAATCGCCACACCAACGGTGCCGTCGGCAAACTGGTCAATATAGGAGCCGCTAAAACGGCTGCCAAGATCGGAGAATCCGGGATTGAGTTCGCCCAGGGAGTTCTGCTCGCCGCGAGCACTGATCGCGACGACGCGCCCAGGGTAGGACAGCGGACGCACCGTGCGCAGATCGACGGTACCGGAGATACCCTGCGCCACCAGAGTGGCGTCCGGCGTCTTGTAGACCAGCACCGAGCTGAGCAGTTCTGATGGATATTGATCGAACTCGACGCCGCGGTTGTCGCCGCTGCTGACCTGTTCGCGGCCATTGAGCAGTGTCGTCGACAGATCTCCCGCGAGTCCACGAATACTGATGGTTGAAGCGCGGCCGGCAACACGCTGCGCTGCCAGTCCGGGAAGCCGTGCGATCGACTCAGCGATACTGGTGTCAGGGAGTTTGCCGATGTCCTCGGATGAAATCGCTTCGATGATCGAAGTTGATTCCTGCTTCAGGGCGATGGCGCTTTCAATACCGCGGCGAATGCCGACAACACTGATGACCTCCATTTCCGAGGCGTCAGCGGAGCTAGCTTCGGCCTCGGCTTTCGCCTTGGCTTTGGCCGCGGCCGCTGCCTGCTCGTCGCTGCCTGCCGTATCCGAACTTTGTGCTGATTGCTGGTCTGCCTGCGCCTGGGCGCCGGTCGCGACCGCCAACAGGGCACAGGCCAGTGCCACGCTCAGCGAATTGCGCTTTAGTTGCAACATCTCCCCTCCAAATTCTCAATGGTCTTGAATGCTGACCCGACGGACCGCAGTACCGTCGCCCCGGGCCGGATGCGTTCGGAGAAAACCCGCCCCCGTCACGTGCAACGATGTTAGCCCCAGCCACTGAGCAGAAGCTCCAATTGCATACGTATTCATGCGAAAGCGCGTGTTCTGCAGCGCCGCGCTGGAGTATCTACAGTGCGCAGATACGGGCCAAAATCACTGTGCAGTGCAGCACGCAGGCGTCGTCAATTGACTGGCATCGCTTTGCGCGCAAGACCCGTGCCCAGTCGGTGACCGAGAAGGAATTCCGCTATGTCCTGGAGTGCGTCAACCCACTCGTTTCATACGTTGCGCGCTTTGTTGCCGCTGATCCTGGCGACGCTTTGCGGCTGCGTCGCCGATGGCCATTCGCCAACAACGCAGCGCGTGTCCAATGACGCCGCAGCGCCAGCGACGCCGCCAACACTGCATGTGCCCTCACCCGACTGGCGCGACCAGGTCATCTATTTCGCGATGATCGATCGCTTCAACGACGGCGACCGCAGCAACAATGATCAGGGCGCCAACGAATTCGATCCGGCGCTCAACGCGAAGTACAGCGGCGGCGATTTGGCCGGACTGCGCCAACGACTGGACTACATCAAGGGCCTGGGTGCCACCGCACTTTGGATCACGCCTCCGGTGCGTCATCGCTGGTGGGACGAACGCAACCAGTACGGCGGCTACCACGGCTACTGGGGCGAACACTTCATGGAGGTCGATCCGCATTTCGGCAGCTTGCACGAGTATCAGCAATTGTCGTCACAGCTGCATGCCGCTGGCATGTATCTGGTGCAGGACATCGTGGTCAATCACATGGGCAACTATTTTTCCTATCCGGCAAAGTGGAGTGCAGATGATCCGACAGCAGGCTTCGTGCTGAATCCAGATCGTGCCGGGCGCATTGCACCGACGCAGTGGCCTTTCTCGCAGAACGATGTCGGTTCCCCCGCGCAACGCAACGCGGACATTTACCATTGGACGCCAACCATCACCGACTACGCCAACGTAGAGCATGAGCAAACGTTTCAGCTTGCCGACCTGGACGATCTGAATACCGAGAATGCCAGCGTGCGCAAAGCGCTGCGCCAGAGTTTCGGATACTGGATCGAACACGTCGGCGTGGACGCTTACCGGGTCGACACCGCGTTCTACGTGCCGGAAGGTTTCTTCGCCGATTTCCTGCACAGTGACGATGCACTGCACCCGGGCATCCTGAAAGTAGCCGAGCGTAGTGGCCGCTCACAGTTCCATGTCTTCGGCGAGGGCTTTGGAATCGACCGCGCCTACGCCGACGAACAAGCGCGCAAGATCAACCGCTATCTACGCGATTCCGCTGGCAATGACGTGTTGCCTGGAATGATCAACTTTCCACTTTACGGAACCATCGGCGACGTGTTTGCACGCGGACGCCCGACTGCAGAACTCGGCTATCGCATACGCAGCATGATGCAACTGCATCCGCGCCCGCATCTGATGCCGAGCTTCGTCGACAACCATGATGTTGATCGATTCCTCAGCGCCGGCAGCACGGCAGCGCTCAAGCAAAGCCTGCTGCTGACGATGACTTTGCCCGGCATTCCGACCCTTTATTACGGCACCGAACAGGGGTTCACCGAACCGCGCGGCGCCATGTTTGCAGCCGGATTCAAGGCCAGTGGTCGCGACCACTTCGATACGCAGGCGCCGCTCTACCGATTCATTCAAAGCGTCACCCAGCTGCGCCGCACGCATCCGCTGTTCTCACGTGGCACTCCCGAGGTCGTCTACGAGAATCCGGCCGCGGCAGGTGCCTTTGCCTACCGTATGCGCGATGCAGGGCAATCCGCACTAGTGGTGTTTAACACTGCGGACAGCGAAACCCTGCTCGACAATCTCGACTCCGGCCTGGCGCCTGGCACGGTACTCAAGGGCGAGTTCGGAATCCACGCTGCGCCCGACGATCTGATCGTCGGCAACAATGGCAGGCTGAGCCTGAAGCTCGCGGCCCGCAGCGGTCAGGTGTGGTTGCCGAGCACGCAGACTGTGGCAGTAAAATCAAAGCCAGTGCAGCTCACGCTGCAGCCACTCGTCGCCAGCACGGTGAACGACGACTTCGTGCTCGAGGGCACCGCCGTGGGAACCACGCATGTGCAACTCGTCGTCGATGGCGATCTGGCCAATGCGCAGCCGATTGCGGTCGATGAAGCGGGACGCTGGAGCGCCAGGATCGATACCGGAAGCATGATCGATCCTGCGCCGGAGCATAGTGTCGTCGCCTGGGATGAACGTTCCGGCACTGTCTCGGCGCGCAGCAGTTTTCGAGTGAACAGAACCTGGTCACTGTTGTCCGACCAGATCGACGCAGCCGGTGACGACCGTGGAGCCCAGGGTCGCTATCGTTATCCCAGCGATCCCGGATGGGGTGATAACCGCCAGCTCGACATCCGCCGCGTGCGCGTTTGGGGTTCTGCTGGCGCCCTACGCATTGAGCTGGCGATGAACCACGTCAGCGCGGGATGGAATCCCGCCAATGGCTTCGACCACGTCGCCTTCACCCTTTGCTTTGGGCTGCCAGGGAACAACGGCGGTAGCAACGTGCTACCGCTGCAAAACGCAGACCTGCCCACAGGCCTGCGCTGGAATTATCGTCTGCGCTCGCATGGCTGGTCAAACGCGCTGTTTGCGGCTCATGGCGCAACGCGAAGCAACGAGGGCACGCCTGTCGTTCCCGGCGCAGATATCGCCGTAGACCGGATTGCGAATACGGTGACGTTTACCCTACCCGCGGCATCGCTGGGCCGACTGCGCTCGCTTTCCGGCGTAAAGATACACGTCAACACCTGGGACTACGACGGCGGCTACAAGCCACTCAGTCCGCACGCCGGCGGGCATGGCTTCAGCGGTGGCGATGGCAGCATCGATCCACTGATCATGGACGACATGCTCATTGAGATTTTGTAGCGTGGAGATTGCCCTACTGCTATTGCGCTTTTACAGCGGAGCAAGCCGAAATCATTTTCAATTAAAGTGTTTCAGTGCATGTAGCGTGGGCGCAACCCACCATTGCCGAGCGTTCGAGAATGGTGGGTTGCGCCCACCCTACAAACAGTGAAGGGCAGCGCAGCAAGCCGTGCTAAATGCCCAAACTGCGGCGACAGGTAAAAAATCCATTGAGCGAGAGCCGACCCATTCGTGGGTCCGCGCTCAGACGATCAGGCGCGGTAATGTGGCTGCAGTGAAACAGACTGCCGTCGTAAAAAATGATCCGGTTCCAGCGCGCGGATACAGTGAGCGTCTTCTCGAAGAAGGCGTTTGACTCGGTAAGGTATCCAGCACCCAGTGCGTACTTGCTGGCAAACGCATCGCGCGACATCGTGCCCGAATCATGCACCAGCAAATCGATCTCAGCGGCCGAACGCCGCGCTTTGAAGAAGCTGGTGCCGCCGAACGCATCGTCCTTGAACAGGTACAGAACCGAAGCTGCCACGCATTGTTCAGGCGGCACGCCCATGCGGTCGCGGTGGCAAATCCATTGTCTTGGCTCCAGTTGTTCGGGTTGGGTAGTCACCATCGCCAGCCGGCTGTACATGCGCAATGTACGCCGCGCGCCCAGCAGATCTCGGATGTACAGCATGAAAAACTCATCCAGGCGCTGAGAGACGCCGTCCGGCATGCGTAACTCAACACCTGGATAGGCATTGAATCCTTCGCTGCGAAATTCCTGCTGATAGTTTGCGGCGTACTCCACCCACCGTTGCGGCTCGGTCAGCGCACCATCGATCACGTAGCAGTTGTGCTGGGCGTCGATCGGCAGAGCGGTGATCTGGGGATTGGGATTGAACATCAGCGCGCGGACTCGACGAGAGGCAACAGGATAGGATGTAGCGAACTGGATTACCGGGCGCCCCGCTCGACGAAGGCAACGATCATGCAACTGCTGAACACACTCTTGCTGGCCACACTGTTGCTGGCCACACTCTTGTTCTCGCCACAGACTCAGTCAGCGCCTGCTGCCAATGTCGCGCTTCCCACCGTCGCATCTGGACGCATTCAACGGCTAGTCAAATTTGCTTCCGAGCATGTGCCGGCGCGAAATGTCGATGTCTGGTTGCCGAGCAATTATCCTTCCGCCGGGAAGTACGCGGTGTTGTACATGCATGACGGTCAGATGCTATTCGACGCCGGGCAGACCTGGAACCACCAGGAATGGCGCGCGGACGAAGTCGCGGGCGAATTGATCGCCAGTGGCAGAACGCAACCTTTCATTATCGTCGGCATCTGGAACGCCGGTGCAGAGCGGCACAGCGAGTATTTTCCGCAGAAACCCTACGAGTCGCTCAGCCGCAAGCAACGCCGCGTGCTCAAGAAGTCGAACCGCGACCAGGATACGCCCCTGCTCGCGCGTCGCATCAACTCCGACCGATATTTGAAGTTCGTTGTCGGCGAGCTCAAGCCTTACATCGACAAGCATTTCGCGGTTCTGCGATCGCCCGAACATACATTTGTCATGGGGTCCAGCATGGGTGCCCTGATCTCGCTGTATGCATTGGCCGAGTACCCCGACGTCTTCGGCGGCGCCGCCTGTCTGTCAACGCACTGGCCAGGCGCCCACACACTGGACGACAACCCGATTCCCGATGCTTTCCTGCGTTACATCGGTGCGCATCTGCCTGCAGCTAAATGGCACCGAATCTATTTCGACCACGGCACCGCCACACTCGACGCGCTGTATCCAGCATTGCAGGCACGCGTGGATGGGCTGATGCGCGCCAAGGACTACCCATCGAATTTATGGCAGACACGGGTGTTTCCCGCAGCGGAACACAGCGAGAAGGCATGGAGTGAACGCTTGCACTTGCCAATGGAGTTTCTGTTGAAGCCGGCGGTCGATGCCGACTAATCTCGCAGTCAGGTTTCGCGCATGGTTGATTCTTGGCTCCGTGGGCGCGCACCTGGGCGCGACAACCGTCATGACACTTTGAGCCAGAAGCTTGCGGGTGCGTCAGCCCTGTGCGCTTACGATTCCAAATGTGGGAGCGGCTGACCAGCTTCGCTGTTGAGAGCCAGCCGCGAAGTTCTGCCCTTCGCTTTGTCCGAAAAGATCAACAGCCAGCACCCCTGTGGGAGCGGCGTAAGCCGCGATGGTTTTGCACCTTGCTTCGTTCAAGAAGATCAACAGCCAGCACCCTGCGGGTGCGTCATCGCTAAGCGCTGACAAAACGTTTTCGCGCTTTGCGCGAGTCACTTTCTCTTTGGATGGACAAAGAGAAAGTAACCAAAGAGAAATCCACCCCGGATCGTCGCACTCCGGGCATCCTGCCCTGCGTGTTCGTGCTCGGCGGCCGCTGGTCTACGGACGCACATCCCTGTGCGTTCGTAGACTGGCCGCATCCATGCGGCCACCCTGCGGGCTGATCGCGTCCACCGATCACCGCCGCTCAGGGGCCCCATTGGTAAAGAAGCGCGCTCCCGGCGCGCAGAGGCAACATCAAAGTCTGGTGACATCGGCTTTCGACCTGTGAGCGAACGCCCGTATTGTTACAGTGACCCCGGCTTCCCCCTGAGACTGGGTTACGAAACCGCGATTTCCATCGGCTTTCTAGGTGAACTCTCTACGTAGGGCTTGTGCAGCTCTCAAAGGTCAACCCAGAAAAATCACAGCAGGTGATAGAATCCGTACCGGAGAACCGAGATGCGAGAAATACTTGATACAAGCCTCGCTTGACGTTACAATTCACAAATCAACGAAGGAGGCGGGTGTGAATACCAACAACTCGAAGGCGGCATTGGACAGATTCTTGGTCTACGTAACAGATAAAAACTACGTTAAGAAATCCACCGCAGGGAGCTGGAAAAGCGCCGTTTCACAGATGCTTGAGGGGACGGAACCTTCCGAACTCGAAGACATGGGTAAGCTCGATCAAGATTTGGTTTTCCGCCGCTTCCAGAATCGAAATGGATCATCTCTAAAGGGTGAAAGCCTAAGGGTTTACAAGAGTCGTTTTTCGATCGCTATTCGAGAATTCCTCAAATGGACGAAAGACCCATCTAGTTACAAACCACCATCTGTTACAAAACCTAGGAGTCCAAACAACAAGGAACGGAGGCCAGCTCCTGTCAATGCTGGAATTGACAACGCAGATCAAGAATTGGAAAGGCCGCATGGTGCCATGCGCGATATCAGCCACCATTCCGGTGAGGAACTCCTGAGCATCCCAATCCCACTGCGACCGGGTGTGCAGGTGAAAATTTCGGGATTGCCTGCGAATTTGTCGCTCGCAGAAGCGCGGAAAATATCCGCGGTGATAGCGGCTTACGCGCTGGTTGAGGAATAGAAGTGATGTTATCGCGCAGTAAACAAGAAGCCTGAGGAGGGGGCGCAGGACTCGTAATCCCGCGCCCCCTAGGTGAAGCCGATCCACCAAAGCCAAACAACGCACCAGAGATGCCACCAAATGGTATCGCGTTAAGTGGGCTCCGCAAAGTGATCGGTTCGAAAAAAAGGAGACAGTTTATGTCTACTTCAAGCGATGAGACCCGGCCACCGGAGTTTAAGCGCGTGTTCATCAAAGAGTTTCGCCACTGGCGAAGTGGAAAGATGATCCGTGCTCAAGATTACGGCAAGAAAGTTTTCTCGTTTCTGATCAAGAAATAGTTCTCCTTTGTGAGCTCACCGCCACACGAGCAACCGGCGATCAAGAGCTAACGGACCACAAAATTACCGGCTGGCAGGCGTCAGCCGGAATCACGCAGAAAGACAGCGCGTGGCCATTCATGAGCGAAGCCCGAGCAGGTTAGCTACCGTCACGCGCTCCTCGGTGAACGCCGAGACATGGATCGAGAGCAATGGAATAGCGTAGATGAAGCGAAGCGTGTCCAGCGTGGGATTGAGACCGTATTCACCTTCCGGTTGGGCAGTTCGCTCTCTAGTTTCCCCGAACTGCGCTGCGCTTCATCCAGGCTCAGTTCGATCTACGCCGCATGCAGTGACTTTGCTTTGCCTTTTGCTTCTGCGCGCCAGGAGCGCGCTTCTTTACCCTGGGGCCCCTGAGCGGCGGTGATCGGTGGGCGCGAACAGCACGAAGTGTGGCCGCATGGATGCGGCCAGTCTACGAACGCACAGGGATGTGCGTCCGTAGACCAGCGGCCGCCGAGCACGTACCTGGAGGGCAGGATGCCCGCAAGGCGCCGATCCGGGGTGGATTTCTCTTTGGTTACTTTCTCTTTGTCCATCCAAAGAGAAAGTGACTCGCGCAAAGCGCGAAAACGTTTTGTCAGCGCAAGGCGATGACGCACCCGCAGGGTGCTCGCTGTTGATCTTTTCGAACGAAGCCAAGTGCGAAGACATCGCGGCTCACGCCGTTCCCACAGTTTCAATCGTCAGCGCACAGTGATCAAATCTTCCTGAGCTTGGCGCGCTCGGCAGCGCAATTGCGCAGAATGAACTCATTGTGCGCCGGCATCGCGTCAGCAGAGCGTTCAAGTACCTGTTTCACATTGGCGACAAACTTCCGAACCTCCTCCTCGGGCATCAAATCCACCATCGGATGGTAGCCACGCGGCTGAATACCCTGGCCCAACATCACTTGCATCCAGCTCCCTTCGGTGAACAACTCCTCGCCATCGCGGTAGATCCGACCGTAGCTGCGAAACAGATCGAGCTTATGCTGCAGCGTGTCGGGGATCGGCATGTCGCGGCATCGCTGCCAAAATGGCAGTCCCTCGCGTTGATTGGCTTTGTAGTGCAAGATGATAAAATCGCGACTGCGTTCAAACTCGAATTGCACCTGACGATTGTATTCATCGATGTCGGTCTGATTGAACTCCCGGTCCGGGAAAAAACCGATCAGTTTGGAGATGCTTGACTGGATGAAGTGGATGCTGGTCGACTCCAGCGGCTCAATAAAGCCGCTGGCAAGCCCGATTGCGACGCAGTTACGGTTCCAGAATTTCTTGCGCATGCCGGTCACGAAACGCAGCGGCCGGGGACTCGCAAGTGCGACGCCATCCAGATTGGCCATCAAACTGGCTGTGGCCTCGTCATCACTGATGTAATCACTGCAGTAGACATAACCATTGCCAGTGCGGTGTTGCAATGGGATCCGCCACTGCCAGCCGGCACTGCGTGCAGTCGATCGGGTGTACGGCGTGAGGATCGGCGCCGAGGTGCACGGCACCGCCAGCGCGCGATTGCACGGTAACCAGCGTGACCAATCGTCAAACCCTGTCTGCAGGGCTTGCTCAATCAGCAGGCCGCGAAATCCCGAGCAATCGATGAACAGATCGCCGTCTATGCGCTTGCCGCTGTCCAGTATTACTGCCTCGATGTGGCCGTCCTCGCCACGCAACAACGTATTCACTACTTTGCCTTCGCTGCGTACGACTCCTCGTACTTCGCTGTAATCGCGCAGGTAACGGGCATACAGACCGGCATCAAAATGGAATGCGTAGACAATGTTGGAAAGCGGAGAATTCTGGATATCGGCCGAGCGCATGAACTTGTTCCTGCGCGCCGCGATGTTGTTGAAAACGTACTCACCAAGCTCCCCGACTTCGCCCGCCAGTCGCAGCTTCAGCCAATAATGATAAAACTGGATCAGACCGAGGTCGCGGCCACCCACCGTGCCAAAAGCATGGATGTACGATTGACCAAGCCGATGCCAGTCGACAAATTCAATTCCGAGCTTGAAGCTGCCCTCAGTCTTGCGCACAAACTCGTTCTCATCGAGTCCGAGCGTGGCATTGAACAGTCGAAGTTGCGGAATCGTCGCCTCGCCGACGCCGACCGTGCCGATTTCATCTGACTCGATCAGCTGGATGCTGAGCTGACGGTCCAATAGCTTGGAAAGTGCCGCTGCGGTCATCCAGCCGGCAGTGCCGCCCCCGACAATCACAATGTTGCGGATGCGTTTGTCGTCCATTTCCTCTCTCATAGCGTGAACACTGCCTCAGCATTCTGACTTTAGTGATCGGCTTTGTGCAGAAAGAATTGCCGGCGACGAAAGCCCAACTAGTTTTCGATCACATAGACCAACGCCGTGCGCGCCGGAACCGAGAATCTGCCGCTGGTCGAATCGTAGCGCGCCTGTTCGACCGGGCGACGATCGGCGGCGAAAGCAGAACGATGCACAGGGTGCAGAATATAGTTCTTGTTCTGCTCCGAACCCAACACCAGATCGTGCGCAGTTTTGTCGACGTTGATCAAGTACAGCATTTCAGCGAAACCCGCGCCGGGATAGTCATCTCCGCGCAGATGACCGACCAAGACCGTGGGCTGCTGCGCAGCGCCGATGTTGAAGAAAGAAAGTCGCGTTTTGATCTCCTCGGCGGTACGCAATCGGAACAACGTGGAACTGGCACGCAGCCTCAGCACATCGCGGAACGCGTCGCGCGTCCAGGCGATTTCGGCCGGGGCCGGCTTGATCGCAGCGTTCGCCAGCAGCGGACGCATCAGCGACCAGCTTTGCTGATTATCCTGCCGCGGCGGCAATCCGCTGGCAAAATAATTGTCCTGATAAGTCCAGTCGATTCGATTGAACCAGTCTCCGGAATCATAGCTGTTGCGATCCAATGACTTGCTGCGCAGCGTGTCGATGCCGGCATGGAAATAGGCTGTGCCCTGGCTAAACGCATTTATCGCGGCGCCCAGAATCTGCACTCGCGCGCGATCTTCACTCGAAGTCGCGACTGGTAAGCGGAATGCGTTGAGATCGAACAAGCTCTGGTTGTCGTGGTTCTCCACGTAGTTGACCACTTCACTTGGCTCGGTGACATAGCCTGCGGGTTGATTGCCGCCGTAGGTCAATTGCTCCAATGGCAGCGTGACATCAAGATAGTTGCGCATCGAAAAACTGCGAATCGAACCGGCGAGTCCAACGCGCACCAGGTCCGCGCTTTGCATCAAGTCGCTGACACGGTGCACCCCTGAGGCCATTGCGTTGGGGTCATAGAACAGACCATTGATATAGCCCTGTCGACGCACAAGATCAGCACCGCTGTCGCCAGCGCTGCCGCCGCGGACGGCATCGCGGGCGCGATCGCTGAACGTTCCAATGCCACTGCCATTGAGCGAGAGTTGTGATGCCTGCACAAAGCGCGCACCGTTGGCGACTTCACCGAAATTCCAGCCCTCGCCGAGAAGCTGTACTTCACGTCCCGCCGCCAGATTCACTTCGTACTGCAAGCGTTGCATCACCGCACGCGGCTGATGGCCCATCAAGTCGAAACGGAAGGAATCAATATGATAGTCGCGTGCCCACAGCGCCACTGAATCGATCATCAATCGGGCCATCATCGTGTTTTCGGTCGCGGTGTTGGCACAACACGTCGAGCTCTCGACTTCGCCATTCGCATTGAGTCGGTGGTAGTAACCGGGTACGACACGATCCAGTATCGACTTCGCATTCTGGCCGGACGCACTGGCATGGTTGTAGACCACGTCCATGCCGACGCGCAGCCCGGCGCGGTGCAATGCCTGCACCATGGCGCGGAACTCCACAATGCGACGCGCGCCGTCGCCCGCATCGCTGGCATAGCTGCCTTCGGGCGCATTGAAGTGCAGCGGGTCGTAACCCCAGTTGAAGCAATCGCTCGACTTGGTCGACTCAATCAGCGCCTGCTGCACTTCACCGTCTGCGCTGCCGCTCGGCTGCGGTGTGGTGCAACCAGACTCCGGCACCGTGGCGAAATCAAACACCGGCAACAGGTGCACATCGGTAAGACCTGACTGCGCCAAGGCACGCATGTGGCGCATGCCATTACTTTCGGATTCGGTGAACGCGAGATACTTGCCACGCAGCGATGTGCTCACAGTGGCGTCGTTAATGGAAAAATCGCGAACGTGCAATTCGTAGATCACCATGTCAGTAGCAGCGGCAACAGTGCTCGGTGCAGCCGTCTCGTCCCAACCCGGCGGTTTCAAGGTATCGGCATCCAGATTTGCGACGAGGCTGCGCGCGGAATCCGCGCTCAGACTCACGGAGTAAGGATCGGTCACATGATTGCGTACGACGCCAACCCCAGCGACAAAAACATCCACGAGATAGCGGTAGTAACGATTGGATTGATCGGGTTTGCGCGTGGCCTTCCAGATGCCGGTGCGCGAGTCACGCTGCATCGCCTGCATATCCACCGCAGCGCCAGCCGCGTTGTCGAACAGACAGGCTGACACGCGTTGCGCGGTTGGCGCCCAGAGCCGGAAATGCGTGCGTCCACGCGCCGTGCTGGCGCCGAGATTCGGCACGCGAGCGGCATCTGCATACAGATCGTCCAACGCGGCAGCTATCTGCAGCTGAGTCGCGTCGCGTACCCGCCCCTGCGCATCTTCACGAACCAACACCAGTTGCTCGCGCAGCAGATCATTGACGCGTGACAAGTCAGAGTCCGCCAACTTCAGCACCACGCCACCGGTCAGATAACGGAAGCGCTCAGCTACGCTGCGCATCAGCGCACCTGTGTAAACCGTCAGGTCAATCGCACCATCGGCGCCGCGCACCGGCGTGTTCAAGCTGTGCACAATCTGACCCTGCGACGAGTAGTAGAGTCGAAAGCGGTCGGAAGCAGGCGACTGCGGCCAGCGTATCAACTGGCTGTTCAACCAGACAGCGCGTGCGTCGCGCGCACTACCGGCAGGTGCAGCACGAAGCACGCTTTGAAAACTCTGTGCATCGCAGTCCGACAGTGACACCGGGGTCTGCGCGCTGGCGACAGTGCCGGTCAAAACGAGCGACATGTGTGCGCAGGCTGCAAATACTTGGAATTTGACTGTTGGTCTCGCGGGCATGGCACGCTCTCTCTTGGGATGTGCAGGGTGTGTGCGACCCGCCCTGTGGAGTTAACTCAGAACCGATTGACGCAACGCGACGGCCGCGCCTAGCAAGCCGGGATTCGGATGCGTGACAACATGGATCGCAACCGATTCGAGATAGGTAGCAAAACGACCTTTTGCCAGGAAACGTTCGCGGAACGCGCTGCTGCGCAGGAACGGCACAAAGCGTGGCACGATGCCGCCAGCGATCATTACGGTGCGCGCGCCATGAATCAGTGCAGCGTCGCCAGCGACACTGCCGAGCACCGCGCAAAATCGCGCCAGAGCGCGCCGTGCCAACAGGTCATGACCTTCCATGGCAGCAGCGACGATGGCCCCAGGTTCGCGCATGGCCAGCGATCGTTCCAGCGGTGAACCCGGATCCTCGCCAGCGAGCGCAGCGTCGATATGCGAGAGGCCGGTCCCACTCAACAGGCGCTCATTCGATGCGCGGCCAAACCGCGCGCTGATCCAACTGGCGATGGCCTGCTCCTCATCACCCAACGGCGCAAAACTCACATGCCCGCCCTCGGTCTCCAACACGTGCCAACCCTGATCATTACTGCCCATCAGCATCGCCACGCCCAATCCGGTGCCAGGACCGAGCACCGTCACCGGCCCGCGCAGCGGCGCTGTCGGATCACCATGCAGCGTGATGCGGTCCAGTGCCTCGATCGACGGAACCGCCCAGGCGACCGCGCCAAAATCGTTGAGCAGACGCAACTCGTCCAGATTCAAGACACGTTGCAATTCGGTGCGACTGAAACTCCACGCTCTGTTGGTCAATCGCACCTCATCGGCATCCACCGGCGAAGCCACCGCGATCGCGGCGCGTCGTGGCTGGATGCCGACCAGTTCCAGATAGTGTTCAGCAGCGTGCTGCAGGCTGGCAAACTCGGCACAGGCCAGCGATCGCGGTTGTTGGACGCCCGGGTGATCGGAGTTGAGATCGGTGAGCGCAAAACGCGCATTGGTACCACCAATGTCCGCGATCAAACCCATACTGCAGTCGTCACGATGCGTTTGGGGCGTGTTTCGCTTTTCGGTCATGGTGATCATTTTGAATACCGTTCGAAGGTACGGCTGAATAGTTGATGCGGTTGGTGCGTTGATGCGGCTGGCTTGTTCACGCGTCTGGTTCATCGGTGCTTTGTATCGGTTGAGCGGGCTCGCCTGCGCATGCTACTCGCGCCAGCTATGACCGTGACGTTCGGTCAGTGTTACCGACGCGCTTGGACCCCAGGTTCCGGCAGGATAGGGTTTAGGCGCGAAACCACCCTGACGCCAACCCGCCAGGATTTCGTCCACCCACTGCCACGCCGTCTCCGTTTCATCGCGGCGCACGAACAGGGTGCCGTTACCCTCGATCGCGTCCAGATACAAGCGCTCGTAGGCGAGACGTCGTCGATGCGCTGCGAAGCGCTCGTGCAAATCCAGGTCCAACGCAACCTGTGAGAGCTTCAACCCACCGCGATCGAGGCCCGGTGTCTTGTTCATCAGCATCAGCTCGATGCGCTCCTCGGGTTGCAACCGGATGACCAGCGCATTGGGTTCGACACGCGCGCCGGTATGCGCGAAGATCGAATGTGGCACGCTGCGAAATTGCAAATAGATCTCGGTACAGCGTCGTGGTAGGCGCTTGCCCGTACGCAGATAAAATGGCACGCCCGACCAGCGCCAGTTGTCGATATGCGCGCGCAACGCGACAAAGGTCTCGGTGCCGCTGCGCTGCCCGAGTTCAACTGCATATCCCGGAACCGCAACCCCATCCACCGCACCGGCGGTGTACTGGCCAGCAACGCTATGCGACGCCACCTCCTCACGCCCGATCATGCGCAGCGAGCGCAGCACTTTCAGTTTTTCATTGCGCACCGCGCTTGGATCGAAGTGCGACGGTGGCTCCATCGCAGTGAGACATAGCAATTGCAGCAGGTGATTCTGCATCATGTCGCGCATGGCACCGGAGTGATCGTAATAGTCTCCGCGGCCTTCGACGCCCACGGTCTCGGCCACCGTGATCTGCACCTGTTCGATGTGCTGTGCGTTCCACAGCGGCTCGAACAAGGCGTTGCCGAATCGCAAGGAGATCAGGTTTTGCACTCCTTCCTTGCCCAGATAGTGGTCGACACGGTAAATCCGATCTTCGTCGAACACCTGCGCGACGCCGTCATTGATCTCGATCGCACTCGCCAGGTCATCGCCGATTGGCTTCTCCAGCAGCACGCGCGTACCTCCCGCGCCTAGTCCATGGCGCCCCAGCGCCCGACAGATCGGTGCGTAAAAACGCGGTGCAGTCGATAGATGAAATACCACGTCACCGGTGCGCATGGCTTGAACCTGCGCCGCCAGAACTGCCAGTGCAGCGTCGTCATCGAGTGCTGCAGCGCGATAGCTGACGCGCTCCAGCATTGTCTGGATTGAAAGCCCATCGCGTTCGGTCGCAGCGACACGTTGCTCGATCGATGCGGCTACTTGCGCGCGGAAGCTGGCATCATCCAGGTCGCTGCGCGCTGTGCCAAGAATTCGGAAATTCATTGGCAGCAGACCATCGCGGTGTAAACCGTAAAGGGACGGCAAGAGCATGCGCTGTGCCAGATCGCCTGTAGCTCCAAAGATGACGATCAGGGAAGCGGGCTGCGCACTCATCAACACTGAACTCCTTGTCTTTGACGTCATTTCTGCCAAGCGCGCAGCAGGCACCGCAGGTTAGTCGGTTCCAATCGCGCAACCGACATGCATACGATTGCATAGCCTGTCTGGGAGCTCACTTGGTCGCGACGAGCGTGCATGATGCGTCACCCACACTCTCCCGCAATCGCACCAATCGGAGGACGTATGACAACTCGTGGCATTTTGGTATTGATCGCGCTGCTGGCCAGTGCCGGCACACGTGGTGAAACTGTCGCCGGCGCGACGTCGCCAGGACAGGTGCTGTCGGTACAAGTAGCGATCGACGAGGGTCGAGCCAGCTACAGCGTGCAGCGATTCGGCGAACCGGTGATCGCGCCATCCAGGCTGGGATTTCTGCTACGCAATACAGAAAAGCTCGAACGCAATCTGAGTCTCGTTGAGCAAAGCGCCAGCAGCTTTGACCAGACCTGGGAACAGCCATGGGGCGAAAACCGCTACATACGCAACAACTACACCGAACTGCGCGTTCGTTTTGCCGAGACCATCAAACTCAAGCGCTCGTTCGTCGTAGTGTTCCGCGTCTACGACGATGGCCTGGGCTTCCGCTATGAATTTCCCGATCAACCCGCACTCAAGGATGTGATCATCGAAGACGAGCTGACCGAGTTTGTCGTCGTTGCGCCCGCGACGGCGTGGTGGATTCCTGGCGGCGAGTGGAACCGATACGAGTATCTGTATCTGAAGACGCCACTGGATGAAGTGACGCAGGCGCACACGCCAATGACGATCCGCACCGATGACGGCCTGCACATAACGCTGCATGAGGCGGCTCTGGTCGATTACGCCAGCATGTGGTTGCGGCGCGCCGAGGGTCAACGTTTCCGCGCTCAACTGGCACCCGCGTCAGAAGGCTGGAAGGTGCGTCGCAGTGCACCGTTCAATACTCCATGGCGCACGCTGCAAATCGCCGATAGCGCAGGCGGATTGTATGAGTCGAATCTGATACTCAATTTGAATGAACCCAATGCGCTGGGCGACGTCAGCTGGTTCAAACCAGCAAAGTACGCGGGGGTCTGGTGGGAAATGCATTTGGACACGAGCAGCTGGGCGACCGGCCCGCGGCACGGCGCCACCACCGCAAATGCTAAACGACAGATCGATTTCGCCGCCGAAAATGGCCTTCGCGGGGTATTGGTCGAGGGCTGGAACATTGGTTGGGACGGTGACTGGTTCGGTAATGGCAACAATTTCGACTTCACCAAAGCCACCCCAGATTTCGATTTGGAGGGCGTCGCTGCGTATGCCAGACGCAAAGGTGTGCACTTGGTGGGCCACCACGAAACCGGGGGCGCGGTGAGCCATTACGAGAAGCAACTTGGGCCGGCGCTCGACCTGTACGCGCGTCTGGGCGTGGACGTCATCAAGACCGGCTACGTTGCCGATGCCGGACAGGCCGAACGCAATGACGGCGAGGTGGATACAGACGGAACAGAGGTCGTAAAGCGCGAATGGCATGACGGCCAGTGGATGTCGCGTCATCATTTGAAAGTAGTGACCGAAGCGGCTAAGCGCCACATCGCGATCAATCCGCACGAACCGATCAAGGACACTGGGCTGCGCCGCACCTACCCCAACTGGGTTACCCGCGAGGGCGCGCGCGGCATGGAATACGCGGCATGGGGCAATCCGCCCAATCCGCCCGAACACGAACTCAATCTCGTGTTCACGCGCATGCTCGCCGGCCCCATGGATTTCACACCCGGCATTCTCAGTCTGCAGGGCCGGGGGCAGCCGGTACAGACCACGCTCGCCAAGCAACTCGCACTCTACGTGTTGATCTACAGCCCGATCCAGATGGTGCCTGATCTCATTGAGAATTATGCCAAGCACGTGGACGCCTTCCAGTTCATCAAGGACGTACCGACTGATTGGTCTGAAACGCATATCCTCAACGGCGAAGTCGGCGACTTCGTGACCATCGCCCGCAAAGACCGCAATAGCGAAGCGTGGTACCTCGGCAGCGGCACCGATGAGAACGGGCGTGTAATCGAAGTACCCTTGCATTTCCTCGATGCAAAAAAGTCCTACATCGCCGAAATCTACCGTGACGGTGCCAAGGCTCATTGGAAAACTGCACCATTCGAATTCGTCGTTGAAGAGCGCAAGGTCAGCAGCGCCGACACGTTGACGATACGTCTTGCCGCCGGTGGTGGTCAGGCGATCCGTTTCGTTCCCGTGCGCTGAGCACAACTACATCTGCTACGAAGGGACATCATCTATGCTCCGCGCTTTGCCAGGGCGAGCTGATGCAGGATCTCACCCAGGGTTCAGTTCCAAGACACTTGCTGCGCCTGGCGGCACCGATCGCAACCGGCATGTTGTTTCAGACACTGTATTTCCTGATTGACCGGTATGCAGCTTACGGTTTCCGTCTCAGCGGTGGCATGACCTCACGGGCTCGCCCCGCATCATTGAGCATGCGTAGCCCTTATCGCTCGAACACTGCAATGGATTCGACGTGCGCGGTGTGCGGGAACATGTCCATTACCCCGGCGGACTTGAGTTTGAACCGATGCTCGTGCACCAGAAGACCAGCGTCGCGCGCGAGGGACCCAGGATGACAGCTGACGTAAACGATGCGCCTCAGATGCTTGCTGGGCAACCATTCGATGACTTTATCTGCGCCAGCACGGGCCGGGTCTAGTAGCAGTTTGTCATAGCGGCGCGCGCCCCATGCACTGTGGCGTTGGTCGGTGCTGAGATCGGCGACGAAAAACTCTGCGTTATTGATGGCGTTGCGCGCCGCGTTGTGCCGGGCCCGCTCGACCAATCCGTGTTCGCCCTCAATGCCGACCACCGAGCGGGCGTCGCGCGCGATCGGCAAGGTGAAGTTGCCGAGCCCACAGAACAAGTCGAGCACGTCTTCATCCGGCTGCACATCCAGCTGCGCGAGTGCATGCCCGATCATGCGCTCGTTCATTGGTCCGTTGACCTGGATGAAGTCGAGCGGGCGAAAATCCAGCGTAATGTCGTAATGTGGAATGCGGAAGGAGAGGTCGATTTGTTCAGGCCAGAGCGCATGCACCGAGTCGTTGTTGCCGGGCTGCAGCAACACCGCGATGTCTTCCTGCTTGGCGAATTCGATGAGCTTTTGGGTATCGCCAGCGGACAGGGAATTGAGATGACGGAACACCAGCGCGAGCATATTGTCGGCAATGGCGATTTCGATTTGCGGCAAACTGCTGCGCGCATCCATGGCAGATACGAGCGCGCCGATGCGCTCAATGCGCGTGCCAATTCTGGGATCCAATACATGGCATTGCTGGACATCCGCTACGTGTTTGCCATTGACCTCGCGGAAGCCGACCAAGGTGCGGCCTTTCTTTTCGACATGGCGCACCGACAGGCGTCCGCGCCGCCGGTAACCCCAGTGATCACCGACCAGTGCCGGCAACAGCGCCTGCGGCTGAACATTGCCGATACGTTCGAGATTGTCCAGCATGGTTTTCTGCTTGGCGGCGATTTGCGCGGCAGGTTCGAGGTGTTGCAGAACGCAACCGGCACAAACTCCGAAATGCACACAGCGTGGATCGATGCGATCGGAACTGGCCTGCAGCACTTCGACTGTGGTTGCTTCGTCGTAATGTCGATGCCGGTCGTTGATCAGCGCGCGCACGCGTTCGCCGCTGAGCGCTCCTGATACAAACACGGCCTTGCCGTCACGACGCGCGACGCCACGGCCATCGTGCAACAGATCGTGGACATCGAGTTCAACGAGTTCTGGCCTGCGCGATTTCTGATTGCTACGACCCACGATGCATACCTGTCGGACCTGGCGCGTACTGGTTCACTACGTACTGGTTCACTATTGCACAAAGGAAAGCATCCGTTGACTTCACCAGCTCTGCTGCCGAAAGCAAAAAACGCTGGGGGACATCCCGACCGTGCGGACTATTTCTCTACCCAGACCCCCTTGCTGTCTTGGTAATACCAGCCCTTGCGTGCCTTGGCGATCCATTGCTCGGCGAACGTGGTGCGGATCTCCGCCTCCCACTCCGGATGGTTATTGGCAACAGCAATCTCGCGATACACGGCAGCGCGATCGCGATTGTCATCAGCGACGAGCTGCTTGATGCCAGCACGTTCCGGCAATGGCAGGCCGGCGGCATCGCGAACTTCGATCAGTCCGTCGCGCTTGAAACCCAGCGCGCCGCTGTCGAAGTACTTTTCCAGCGAGGTGGAAAAGCGATTCGCCATGCGTGCCTGAATCGCCTTGATGGCGGGGGTTTCGATACTCAGATCAGCAGCGGCATAAGCTGAGCCGAGCACAGACAGGTCGAAGCTGAATGTGGTTGACTTGCCGGATGGCAACGCCTCGGCTTCAGTCGCAGTCCCGGTCGCATCGCTTCCGATCACCTTGTCGATGAACTCACCTGCGGCCTCCTGTACTTCCGCTTCCGGAAAATACACATTGATCGTAACGCAGGCAGTGACCAGCAAGCTGATCAACAGACCAGCAATCCAAGCCTTCCTCGACCGGGCATTCTTCGACCACAGCCTTTCGGTCCCCAAACTTTTCGACACTGACGATTTAGGCACAGCGTTACTCCCTTTAAGCCAGCACGCGTTCGTTCCATCACGTATTTGTTCCGATACGGTTTTGTTTGAATACACACTGGTTCCAATACGTACTGGTTGCAGCACTTGGATGGCGCAATAATGCAACTCACTCGATGACCGGAGCCTGACCCGAAGAAACCGCTTGCAATCTGGACAGCAGCACCGGCCAATCCACGCGGCGCTGATGCCCAACTACGGTAAGCCGCGGCAGACCCGCTCCACGAAGGATAGTGTAGCCCGCGCCGTTCGTATCCAGCCCACCCATCTCGCACACATTGTCGACAAGGCGACAATTCAGTCCAATTTCGGTGTAAGCGAATGAATCCACCAGTTTCATCAGTGGATTGCCCATCACCGAGCCGCCACCGCCCACTGATGAAAGCCCCTGGACGGCGCGCTGACTGATCCGCTTCTTTCTTGGAAATCGGGTGTCCGTGTGTAGTCGCGCGTCGAAAGCAATCGGCGCCCAATCGAGCATGCGCAGTCCTTTTACCTCGCCGTCGAGCCAGCCTTCGATCTCGCCGAAATCCAGCATAGAACTGAGCTGCTTCAGATCCAGATTATCGAGCTCGATATTGGCACCCAGGCTTGGAGCGACGCCAAAACTGCGCTCACTATTGAGGCCTGAGATTCGCATCTGGCCATCGAACACGCTGAGCTGGATGTCGCCATCGGCGCTGAAGCCACCGGCCTGGAAGCGGAATCCAGGCAAACTTCCGGACAGCGAACCGGAGAAGTTCGGCCAGTCCAGCGCCGTGGTCAGATTCAATACGTCGAGTTTGTCCAGCTCGATAGCGCCGCGCCACTGCGCATGGCCCGCGACCAGGGTGCGCTGCAACGCGGTGATGCGAAGCGTGCCTCCGAGCAATGCAATCGACAGCGGCTCGGCCAACTGCAGGGTATCCGGCGACCAATTCCAACGGGCGTGTCCATCGCCCAATGGGATTTTGTAAACACTCGCCTTCGTCCAGTGCATCGAGTTGATCGGGTTGCCTGGGTCGAGCCGCAATACACCGTCAAGCTGGCCCACCTGAATGCGCTCCGCTGGATCGGCAATGCTTACCTGCTGCAGTTTCAGATCAAACGATCGCCAGGCGCCGTCGAAGAATCGACCGCTGGCCTGCACCTGCCCCTGCAACTGCAGCGCTTCGAAGCCGGCCGTGGCCAGTGCAGTGCCAAGGTAACGCTTGGAAACGGCATCAAGTGCGGCGCTCATCTCGATGATGTGCACCTCCATCCGATCGGACTCGTCGAAATGTGCTGCTGCCTTGAAGCGGAGTCCTTCTCCATCGTGCCAATTCAACGCGGGTAACTGCCAGGCTCCGCGCTCGTCTTTGACGATCGAAACCTCTAGTGCACTTTCGGCAGCAGGCAACTCGAAATACACGGGTCCAAGCAGAACCTGACCCAGCGGTCGAACGACGCGCCATTGTAGCGCTGGCCTCGCGCCCAACTGCACGGAGAAATTGCCCTGCAACTGCAGCGCCGCTGCTGCCGCTTCTCCGCGCTGGGCTTCGAACGCTACGTCCTTCAACGCCAGGCGCCCGGATAATTTGTCAGCATCGGCGGCCAATTGAAAATCGGCGTCGACGAAGCCCGAGAGCGAAGCCAAATCCGGCCACGCTGCGGTAAGCCTCTGCTGCACCCAGGATAGGGGAATCCGGCTCAGTCGTATGCGCGCGTTGGCTTGGGCAGAAGTTGCAGCTGGCGACTGCCAGTGCAGCGAGGCCTCACCGATTCTGGCGACGGCTTGGTTCATTTTCGGTGACGACGAAATCTGCAAGGTTCCGCGCCATGCCGGCGAACGTGCGCTGATGCTGCCACTGCATGCGGTTCCCGCCTCCGTGCTTCGTTCCAGCGTGCAGTCCCAGGCTATGCTGGTTTGCTTGATCCCCAAATCCACAACCGCGCCACTGGCTGCACGAACCGTCATCTGCGTTTGAGTGAGTTGCACCTGAATGGAGCGCAGCTCTGCACCACCCGTACGCAAAGCGCCGACCCGCAATTCCCAGCCCTTTGCCGCTGGCAGGAGCGTAAGCAGCAGGATGGTGAGGAGGAAGCGCATGGCGTTAATCTTCGCATCCGGAGGGTTAAGAAATGCTTTCTAGACAGCCGTCAGTTTTACTGGCCGAAGACGACCCGATTACGCGCGAGGTCGTGCAGGTGCACTTGGTTGCGCTCGGCTGCCTGGTCCGCAGCACGTCGAGCGTAACCGATGCCATCGCGTTGGGTGGCTGCCACCGGTTTGACGCACTGGTGCTTGACTGTCAGCTCGACGGGGGCGATGCCGGCATGGTGTTGCGTGCACTGCGCGCGAACGCCGCTGGCCCCAATGCACAGACCGCGGCCATCGCGATGAGCGCAGAGCTGGACGATTTCCGCTTCGATGCACTGATCGAAGTGGGCTTCGCCGATGCCATGGAAAAACCCATAGATCGATCGCGGCTGCGTCATGCGTTGGCCGCCAACGGCGTTGCTGGACTGCTGGATTCGCAGACCAGCATGGCGCCGATGGCAAACCATGAATCGCCGCTGGTGCTGGACGACACGGCCGGCCTGCAGGCGTGTGGCAGCGTCGAGGTGCTGACTGGACTGCGCTTGTTGCTGGCGCAGGAGCTGTCGCTCTATCGCGTACAAATCGACGATGCCAACGCGCGCTTGGACATCGCAGCAATGCGTGGTTGTGTGCATAGAATGAAGTCGGCGTTGGGGTTCTGCGGCGCTTCAGAACTCAAGTCGTTACTCGACCAGGCCGGCTCAGACTTGCCCGAAGTAAAGTTGATGGATGCGTGGCGGCGAGCGATTGATCGGCTTGCGCGCGCTCTACGTCCGGGGCCTGGGCCGACGCCGCCGGGTGAAAGCTGAGGCCTGTTAACCGGCCGATCGGAGGCCCAGGAAAACGCTACTCAGCTGCATCTGGACAGGGGCGTGGCATTGAGCCAAGCGCTCATGCGGCAGATGGACCGACCAGGACACGCCATGCGTCCAGTTCGCGTCCACCAAGATGGTGGCGAATGACCGAACGCATCAACAGACGCAGCGTGGGCAAGTCTGCAGTCAGCGGCATCTGGTCCTGATTGAGCGCGATCAGTGCTGCCCCACGACAACTTGGCAAGGGCCGCATGCTGGGTAAGGGCCGCATGTAGGCGCAGCGGCGCGGTCCCTGCTCCGGGTGGTACTGATACTCAGCTTCGGGATCCAGCTCCGCGCCGGAGTCGACATCTTGGCCCAGCTGCAGCCCGAAGCCGAGCATGGCCAGCAGGTCGCGTTCGAAGCGACGCAGGTTCCAGGCTAGACCATCGGCGTGATCGATTTCAGTGAGCAGCTGCGCATAACGCTGGAATACTTCCGGATGCGGATCGTGCCGTTCAATCATGCGTGCGAGCAGTTCGTTGACGTAGAGGCCCGAGCGCAACGCGTCGGCTTGCAGATGCAGCGGCCGCCCCAAGGTTTCCACGGCGACCAGTTGCGCGAGTTCACCGCTCAGCCGCAGATCCAGCGCCAAACACTGAAATGGTCGCAGACTGCCGCGCTGGAATCTCGGCTTACTGGCGCGCAGACCACGCACGACGACGCCGATGCGCCCTTGGTCACGGGTCAGCACTTCGAGCAGCGCGCTGGTTTCGCGGTAGGGCCGCTCGTGCAGTACGAAGGATGGCTCGGCGTCAAGTCGGGCTACAGCTGACATGCGCAATGTCCTGCAGCATCGTGAACAGCGCTTGACGCTGCTCGATGTCGATGCTCAGATTTGATCGAGACCGAAGCGCTGCAGTGCGCGTTCATCGTCGCTCCAGTTTTCGCGAACGCGTACCCAGGTTTCGAGATGCACCTTGCACGCAAACAATCCTTCCAGCGACTGCCGCGCCTGCATTCCGATGGTCTTGAGCTGCGCCCCGCCCTTACCGATTACAATCGCCTTTTGTCCCTCGCGCTCGACCCAGATGATCACACCCAGACGCAGCAGATTCCCCTCGCGTTTGAAGTTTTCGATTTCTACCGTAGTAGAAAACGGCAACTCATCGCGGAGTAGACGCACGACCTGTTCGCGAACGCGTTCAGCGGCAAGAAATTTCTCACTGCGATCGGTGATTTCGTCTTCCTCGAACTGCGCCTCACCGTGCGGTGCCAGTTCAATCAGGCGGTCACGCAAATTGTCGACGCCTTTGTTCTTCAAGGCCGATAGCGGAACAATGGCTACCGGCATATAGCGCTGCTGCAACTCGGCCAGCAAGGGCAAAAGGTGCGTCTTGTCGGCAATACGATCAACCTTGTTCAAGGCGATGACCACGGGCTTGTTCTGCTGTTTCAGCAGCGCGCCGACGGCCTCGTCTTCCTCGGTATGGCGAAGCGCATCGAGCACCCACACGTTGAGATCTGCCTCATCGGCAGCGGCCTTCGCGGTGCGGTTGAGCGCGCGATTGAGGGCGCGGGTCTGACCGCGATGCATTCCCGGCGTGTCCAGAAACGCGAGCTGGGCATCAGGTCGGGTCAACACGCCAAGCAGTCGATGTCGGGTTGTCTGCGGCTTGGATGCGGTGATGCACAGCTTGTAGCCAATCAGCGCATTGAGCAACGTGGATTTACCCACATTGGGGCGCCCGACCACGGCGATCGTCGCGAATTTATGCACACTTGCTGCAGTCACAATAATTGCCCCCGCGCCGAAGCAGCGCGCTCTTCATTTTCCAGTTCGGCCAACAATGCCTCAGCGGCTCTGGTTTCGGCCAACTTGCGGTTTCCGCCCTCTGCCGTTGCCATGCGCTCGAGCTGCGCGATGGTGCAGCAAGCCCGAAATACTTTGGCATGATCCGGACCGGTACTGTCCAACAATTGATAGTCCGGCAAGCCCAAAGAGCGTGCCTGCATCCACTCCTGCAGACGAGTCTTTCCGTCCTTGCTGAAATGCTCCGGCCCAATATCGGTCAGGATTGGATCGAACCAGTCGCGGATGCGCTCGCGCGCACAAATCCATCCTTCCTCGAGAAAGTGCGCGGCGGCCATCGCCTCCAACGCATCGGCGAGAATCGAATCGCGCCTGTGTCCGCCGCTCTTCAACTCGCCGGGACCGAGTTTGAGCCGATCGCCCAGACCCAGTTGACGCGCCAATGCTGCCAGGGACGCTTCGCGCACCAGACTCGCGCGCATCCGCGTCATCGCACCCTCATCGCATTTCGGAAAACGTTCGAACAACATTTCGGCAACGATCAAATTGACCAAAGCATCACCGAGGAACTCGAGCCGCTCGTTGTTGTGCGCCCCCAAACTGCGATGGGTGAGCGCCTGCTCGACAAGCGATTGGGGTAAGGCGCGCGCGCTCACGGCAATCAGATGACGGGTTCGCCGGCCCGTGTCAGGCTGATGGTCTTTTCAAAGGTAGCAACGTAGTCCAAGTTGTAAATCAGATCCTCCCTGACCTCATAAAAAACACGGAGTGTCTGAGCACCGCCGGCTCGCTTGATTTCGAAATGCTTCATGTTGACGTGGGCTTCGTTGACATAGTTGATGTACATACGGCTGTTCAGCGCGACTTTGACTTGCGCGGGCGACCAGGTGCCAACGCCCGGCTCCGCTGCAACCCCTTTCATCGCGGTCACCACGTTCATGTATTCGAGATACGCAGGCCCGATCTTCATGCCCAGAAACGCGAAGAAACCGACCACCGCTAGCACGATGACGAAGCCCAGCAACGTAATGCCACGCTGAAAACGATTGCCTTTCATCTCACTGACCTCCTCTGATGACTGTTCCGATGCGCTGGTACTCGAAGCCGCCGAACTCCATGTCCCAACTGAACCAGACGAAGAACGCTCGACCGACCAGATTCGCCTCGGGCACCATACCCCAAAAACGGCTGTCCTGACTGTTATCGCGGTTGTCGCCCATCACAAAATACTCACCTTCATGCACCTCCCAGCGATTCTGGAACCAGGGCGCGAACACCGGGCCGGGCCGCTGAAGAATATCGTGTTCGCGGCCAGGCAGAAGCTCGCGCTTGACCACCCAATCTTTCTGGTCAGGTCGATCGCCGGGCGGCTGATAGCTGCCCGCTGGCTGCTGTTCCACCGCCACGCCATTGACCCAGACAACATTGTCATGAAACTCGATGACATCGCCCGGCACGCCAATGACGCGCTTGATGTAGTCGGTACCTCGAGCTGGATCATCGGGCCCCATGCCCGGATACTTGAACACCGCAACGTCGCCACGCTTGGGCTTACCGGTTTCGATCAATGTGGTATTGAGCACTGGCAGACGAATGCCATAGGCAAATTTGTTGACCAAAATAAAGTCACCGATGAGCAGCGACGGCATCATCGATCCTGACGGAATGCGAAATGGTTCGGCGAGGAAGGATCGGATCAGCAGCACAAACAAAATGACCGGAAAAAACGAGCGACAGTATTCAACCAGAGTGGGTTCCGCCGCCTGCGGACCGGAACGCAACAGACGCTTCTTGGCGAAGAAAAAATGGTCGATGCCATAGACGACACCGGTAAGCGCGGTCAACACAACCAGCAACAGCGCGAAATCGAACTTGATGTGGGCCATAAGCGTTGCGGGTTCCTGTAGATCGATTGCCGATTGAACAGCCTTAAATCGTAGCGGACGATCCTGCTTGTCGGCTATTTCCGTTGTCGGCCATTCCTGTGGACAGCTTTCCTGTTTAGGGCCTTTCCTGTCGACGACTATTTGTCGTTGGTCTGCAGAACCGCGAGGAACGCTTCCTGCGGGATTTCCACACGGCCTACCTGCTTCATGCGTTTTTTTCCGGCCTTCTGCTTGTCCAGCAGCTTGCGCTTGCGGCTGACGTCACCGCCATAACACTTGGCGAGTACGTTTTTGCGCATCGCCTTGACCGAGGAGCGAGCGATGATCTGAGCGCCAATCGATGCCTGTATCGCCACATCAAACATCTGGCGCGGAATCAGCTCCTTCATTTTTTCGCAGAGATCACGGCCACGACGATCGGCTTGGGATCGGTGCACGATGGTCGACAGCGCATCAATCTTGTCGCCGTTGATGAGCACATCCAGGCGCACGAAACTACCGGCCTCGAAGCGTAGAAAGTGGTAATCGAGCGAGGCGTAACCACGGCTTGCAGATTTGAGCCGATCAAAGAAATCCAAAACCACCTCGGCCAGTGGTAGCTCGTAGACAATCTGCACCTGGCTGCCCAGGTAATTGATCGAACTCTGGCGCCCGCGCTTCTCTTCGCATAGCTTGATCACGTTGCCCACGTGATCGGGCGGTGTCAGGATACTGGCCTGGATGATCGGCTCACGAATTTCTGCAACCATGTTTTCAGCAGGCAGCTTGGAAGGGTTGTCCAGATCGAACACCGTGCCATCGGTTTTCAACAATTGATAGACCACAGTTGGCGCGGTAGTAATCAGATCCAGGTCGTACTCGCGCTCCAGGCGCTCTTGCACAATTTCCATGTGCAGCATGCCGAGAAAGCCGCAACGGAAACCAAAGCCCAGCGCTTCCGAACTTTCCGGCTCGAAATACAGAGACGAATCGTTGAGGGTGAGCTTTTCCAGCGCTTCGCGCATATCCGGATAGTCTTCAGCATCGGTCGGAAACAGGCCGGCGAAGACACGCGGCTGAATCTTTTGAAAGCCGGGCAACGCCGTCGGAGCGGGATCGCTGGCCAAGGTCAGCGTGTCACCGACTGGCGCGCCATGCACTTCCTTGATCGATGCGCAGACGAACCCGACCTCACCCGGACCCAGTCGGTCCTGCAATTTACGCTTCGGGGTAAAGATGCCGACCTGGTCGACTTCATGTGCACGCCCGGTTGACATCACCAGTATTTTGTCGCGAGGCTTGATCTCACCTTGCATCACTCGCACCAGCGAGACCACACCCAGATAGTTGTCAAACCAGGAATCAATGATCAGCGCCTGCAGCTGTTTGCAGTCACGCGGCTTGGGCGGCGGGATGCGCTCGACAATCGCCTCGAGAACTTCGCGCACATTCAGACCGGTCTTGGCGCTGACTTCCAGTGCATCGCTGGCATCAATCCCGATAATCGCCTCGATTTCTTTTTTGACCTTTTCGACATCCGCGGTCGGCAGATCGATCTTGTTCAAGACCGGCAGCACATCCAGTCCTTGCTCGACCGCCGTGTAGCAATTGGCGACGCTCTGAGCTTCCACACCCTGCGCCGCATCGACTACCAGCAGTGCACCTTCGCAGGCAGCCAGCGAACGCGACACCTCGTAGGAAAAATCAACATGACCGGGCGTGTCGATGAAATTCAGCAGATAGGTTTTCCCGTCCTTGGCGGTGAATGGCAGCGACACACTTTGCGCCTTGATGGTAATGCCGCGCTCACGTTCGATCGGATTGGAGTCGAGCACCTGGGCCTCCATTTCACGATCCTGCAGGCCACCGCAGATCTGGATGAATCGATCCGCGAGTGTGGACTTACCGTGATCAACGTGGGCGATGATGGAAAAATTTCGGATGTGTTTCATGCCAAGCCAAAGCCCCGACCGGATGGCCAGGGCGCCTTGTATTCGAGGGAATGGCCGATTATGGCATGAAGCCCGGGTGTTCCGACTCAGTTGCTCCGCAGGCTCAGGGAACATCTGAACAAGTCCGGAGCCGAGATAGCCCCCTGAGTCAGGGGGCGAAAAACCGCAGGTTTTGGGGGTTTGGCAAGCAATAAGCAGTGTAGCGAAGACAATGTGGTGACTTGTTCAGACCATCTCTTACGCTCAGTTACTCATCGGCGTTAATGGTCACGAAGCGATTGCCGCCACTGCGCCGCACCAGCAGCATGACCGGTTGACCTTTGGCAATGGCCTTGGCCGCCGCTCGGAACTGCGCCACAGAGCCGACTTTGGAGCGCCCGACCATCAGCACTACGTCGCCGGTCTGCAGCCCGGCCCGACGTGCCCCCGGTCCGATGACGCGCTCAATCACCACCCCTTCGCCAGCGTCCACGCCCAACTGTTCACGCTGGTCGGCGCTGATGTCGCTGACCGATAGCCCGATCGCGTCGCTCGTTTCAGGCACGCTTCCGACATTTGGAGCGGCGGCGCCGGTCGCACCGGGCAGTTCGCCGACGACCAAGGGCACGTTGAGTTCGCGACCATCACGGAATACGCCAAGCGCGACCCGAGTACCTGGTGATGTGCCGCCTACCAGCGGGGGCAGATCGCCAGATCGCTCCACCGGCATGCCTTCAAAGCGAAGGATCACATCCTGCACCTTCAATCCGGCTTTGGCAGCGGGCGTTCCTTTGTCGACCTGCGACACCAGGGCGCCGGCGACGCGCGGTAGGCCAAGCGCTGCGGCATCATTGCTGCTGACTTCCTGCAAACCCACGCCCAGATAGCCACGGGCCACCTTTCCCTTGCTTTTCAGCTGGGCGACCACCTGATTGGCATAGTCGATTGGAATGGCAAAGCTCAACCCAATAGAACCGCCTGTGTTGGAAAAGATCTGCGAGTTGATGCCCACTACTTCGCCGGAAAGATTGAACAGCGGTCCGCCCGAATTGCCGCGGTTGATCGCCACATCGTTCTGGATGAAAGGAACATAACGTTGCTGATCGCCCAGATTTCGGCCAACGGCGCTGACAATGCCCGCGGTCACCGAAAAATCAAGATTATAGGGAGAGCCAATCGCGACCACCCACTGTCCCGGCTTGAGCTTGCTGGAATCGCCGAGCGTGGCTGCCGGCAGACCGGTTGCGGCAATCTTGAGCAAGGCAACATCGCTCTGCTGATCACTGCCAATCAGCTTGGCCTTGAACTCCCGACGGTCCTTGAGACGCACGTTTATTTCGTCGGCACCGTCAATGACGTGGTGGTTGGTCAACAGATAGCCATCTGCGGAAATAATGAAACCAGACCCTCCCGACACACGCTCCTGCGGTGGTGCCTGGAACTGCCCCGGATCGCCAAAGAAGCGGCGGAAGATTTCGGGCACTTCCTCATTGCGATAGGCAGAGGGATCGTTGGACGGAGCGCCTGCAGTCTTGGTAGCGCTGATATTGACTACCGTCGGGGCATTGCGATCTACCAAGCCGGTAAAATCCGGCAATGACTGCGCCTGCAAGTTTCCGAACGCAGCTGCCAACAAAATCGGGGCCGCGTAGAAGGACAATTGACGAATATGGATCATGGGCATCTACTCCTGATTCGAACCGGAAAAAGATCTGCATCCGATGGCGCTCCGAGCACGGATGTGAAAACAGCGCGCTGCGCGAATGCGGAATCAACAAATTTTGCGAACTAGACAATTATGGGCTTGCATTGATTTCTCAACTGTCCTCGCTTGGTCCACGGCCGCCATGGATAGTTCCGACAACAGCCCCCATCCAATGGCAGGGGTGAGCCAAGGCAACCAAACCAACAGAGCTATTCGGGCGATGCCAGCGAGGCGAAGGTGGCGTCAACCAGACGGCGCGTCGATACCGGCGGCACGGCACCCACCGCCACGATACGCATGCTTCCCGATTGGCGACCGAACAGCTGAACCGCGCCGCGACGGGTGGCAAACTCCCCGGCCTGAGCACCATCGCGCTTCTCGATGTAGACCGATACGGTGGCCAGTCCGTCACTGTAAACGCGTTGCTCCAAGCCTCGCGCTGTGTCGATGCGGCCGCCGATCAAGGCGAAACCAGGTAACAACTGCACCCGTCCATCTTCGGCTACGGAGGCTACCGCTGCCACCGCCGGCACCGACGCCAAGGCGCTGCCCTCAAGCACCAACTGCGCAAACATCACCTGCTCCAGCAGCTCACGGCGCGGACCAATGAGTGCTGCGCCCAGCAACAATCCGGTTTCCTGATCGACCCAAAGCCGCTGGCGATAACGCAGCCCATCTTGCGGCTCAGCCTCGATCATGCGCGCAGCGAATCCGGCCACCCGATCGCTGCCGGCGAGCTGCATACGATACACACTAGCCAATTTGTGCGCGTCCATTCGCATTGCCGGAGCGGCCATTGCCGGCCACGCAACCGGTGCCTGACTGGGCTCGAGCGAGCGTACTTCGCCACCGGACTTCAGCATCTCGCGCTGGTTGCCGCTCAGGCTGGCGAAACGCTGGAATGCGTCGAGGCCGGGACGACTGACGATGCGTATCTGGTCGACGCGGCCATCGTGCACATACACCACTATGCCTTCGTAACCGCGTTGCAACTGTGCAGACTGCAAGCGCAACAGCAGCTGCGTCGCATCGTCAGCGCGTGCCGGCGCCGGAAAAAATGCTGCTGGAACCAACGATGCCAGTGCGGCAAGCACAAAATACGAATAAGCACTCGCCCGATTTCGACCCGCTTGCGTGGTTGTTGTCCGAGCCAAAGTCATCAGCCTGGCCGACGACCCACGCCTCGCCAGGGCTGCGAATTTTTCCGCTTCATTGCGATCGCTACGACTGCTATCGCTACCAACGCTATCATCAGTCACGCCAACGTTAGTCACGGACTTCAGTACCTGTCCCAGCGTAGCCAACCGGTTGACGCGCACGAGATTATTCTCCCTGAGTACCTAAACCAGCGCCGGCTACCGCCACCACCGAGGGTAACGGTCCCAAAGGCCCAATACCGCCCGCCGCTTCACCATGCCGCACGAAGTAGGAATCGAGCTCACTGGGCATGGGCTGCTGCACCAGAAGGAATTGCTCCTTGTCCGCGACCGGCGCCAACTGCCAAGCCGGAACCAGATCACTGGTCGTCATAGGAGCGACTTGGGCGAGATTGGTCGCAACCAGCCCGCCTTCCTCTGTTCCCGGATTCATGCGCACTGCAAACAGCGCCACGACAGCAACACCTGCGGCCATGGCAGCGCCCGCCAGCCCGCGCCAGGCAACACGCTGCGTCGGTTGATTACGTAAGGCGGCCTCGTCGGCTTCGATGCGCGCCGAAACACCCGCGCAAAAATCCGGCGGCGCCATCGTGCCTTGGTGGCGTAGGCAATCGCGCATCAAGTGATAGCGTTCCCAGGCGCCGCGGAACTCCGCGTCGCGCTCGAGTCGTTTCAACAGGAAGCGGGTGCCCTCAGCTTCCATTTCACCGTCGGCCATCGCCGACAACTGCTCTCGAATCGAGTCGTTCATACGACCTCCATCCTTTCGTCATTGTTGCCCAGCAAAGGGCGTAGCTTCACATCAATGGCTTCACGCGCGCGGAAGATACGCGAGCGCACGGTACCGATCGGACAATCCATATTCTGCGCAATCTCCTCGTAACTCAGTCCATCAACCTCACGCAGGGTGATGGCCATGCGCAGCTCCGCCGGCAGACCGTCGACCGCACTGGTCACCGCACGCTCGATTTCCTGACGCATCAGTTCTCGCTCGGGTGTCGAGGTATCCTTCAAGCGCAGCGCGCCTTCAAAATATTCGGCATCTTCAATCTGCACATCGTCGCTCGGTGGACGGCGGCGCTGCGCAACCAGATGGTTTTTAGCGGTGTTGGTGGCGATGGTATAGAGCCAAGTGTAAAACGCGCTCTCCCCTCGAAAATTGCCGATAGCGCGAAAAGCGCGCAGAAACGTATCCTGGGCAACGTCCTGGCACTCGGCGTAGTTCGGGATAAACCGCGAGATGATGCCAAACACCTTGTGCTGGTATTTGCGCACCAACAAGTCGAACGCACCTCGTTCGCCAGCTTGCACACGTCGGACCAGGGTGATATCGGCGTCCTGCTCGCTCAAGCCCTTCTCCTGGGGTGCAACTGCGGCAATGGCCGGGGATAGGGACAGCTTTGTACCGATCCTGGCCACGACTGGCAATGCGGCAATCAAAGGGGGCATAGGCGCAACCTCAGTAAATGAACGCCTGATGAGACTGGTGAAACCGTGAAAAGTTCACTGATCCCGTAAAGATTCGTGGCTAGTCCAGCCCCTTTCCGCCTTTGAGCTATCGCAATCGTAACCCAATCGAAAAGGGATGCGGGGCGGCTCGAATGGCAGAAACTCCAGCGGGTGAAGCGGTGCCACGGACTTTCGGCGATTGCCCAACTAAGGAAGGTCGGTATAAGTCACCACTTCGTCATCGCCACACGGCTTATTGCTGGCCAAACCCCCGCTCTCAACAGCGGAGCTGGTCAACCTGCGGTTTTTCACCTCCTGACTCTGGGGCTATCGCGGCTCCGGACTTATTCAGAGGTTCCTTAACAGCGCGACTGACTTGCGGGGCTGGGGACTGTGCCGCAGCCCAGTCCAAATCTCACCTGCGCAAAGCCACCCCTCAGCGAGCAGCGACCTGCCCGTTGCGCAGCTTTTCGCGTTCGGACATCATGTTTTCGAAGGTCGCTGCCGGTAGCGGTCGGCTGAACAAATAGCCCTGTAGCTCGTCGCAGCCATTGTCACGCAAAAATTCCAGGTGCTCTTCGTACTCGACGCCCTCGGCAATCACACTGAGATTCAAACTCTGTGCCATGTTGATGGTGGCACGCACGATGGCTTCGTCGTCCGGGTCGACGCCGATGTTGCGGACAAACACTTGATCAATCTTGATGCGGTCAGCAGGAAAACGCCGGATGTAATCGAGCGAACTCTGACCCGTTCCAAAGTCGTCGATGGCGATGGAGCATCCCAGATCGCGAAGCCCTTGCAGGGTCTCGATCAGATTGGGTATCGATTTGACGTTGATGCTTTCGGTCACTTCGAGCTCGAGAAACTGCGGCTCCAGCTTGGTTTCCTCGAGCACGCTGCGCACCGTCTCCACCAGCGTGGTTTGCCGCAGCTGTAGGGCTGATAGATTGACGCTGACCCGCAGCGGATGACCGAAGAGTTGATGCCAACGCTTGGCGTCGACGCAGGCAGTGCGCAGTACCCACTCCCCGATCGGCATGATCAAACCCGTTTCTTCTGCCAAGGGAATGAAGAACCCGGGCGAGATCATGCCCAGCTCCGGATGTTCCCAGCGCAGCAGCGCCTCCATTCCGATGATGTCTTCGGTTTGCGCGGACACCTGCGGCTGGTAGTAAGCACGCAGCTCCCCATTGCGCTCAGCCAGTCGAAGCTTGGCTTCCAAAGCCAGCCGCTGCTGATGCGACTCTTCGGGCACTGCGACATAGGCCTGGTAATTGTTGCGGCCCATTCCCTTGGCGTTGTACATGGCGACATCGGCATGCTGCAGCAGTTTTTCAGCAGTATCGGCGTCATCGGGGTAAAAACTGATGCCGATGCTGGCGGTGATGTGCAGCTCGCGACTCTCGCTGATGGTCAGCGGTGACTCGAGCACGCGGCAAATTTTGTCTGCAATGCGCGTTACATCATCGCGATGGACAATATGACGCAGGATCAAGGTGAACTCGTCACCCGCATATCGGGCCACGGTATCGCTGCCGCGAATTGCGACCCGCAAGCGTTTCGCTACCGCCAACAGCAACTCGTCGCCGACGCCATGACCCAGGCTGTCGTTCACATTCTTGAAACGGTCCAGATCAACGAACAGGACCGCAAACATCTCTCCGGTTCGGTGCGCCTCTCGAATCGTGGTTTCAAGCCGGTCATTGAACAGTAGCCGGTTTGGCAATCCGGTCAGCGAATCCTGCAGCCCCTTGGCCCGCCCCTGTTCAAGCGCGTACTCCAGGTCAAGTTCTACTGCGATGCGCGCTCCGAACGAACGCGCTGCCACTGGGATCAGGCTGCTATCCAGCAGCATTTCTCGCCCACCGGCCAACAACCCGCCAATGACTTCGTCGTTGGCGTCGCGCAATGGCACTCCGATCAAGAATTCCAACCGCTGCGCCGGCTCCTGCGCTTCAGCACCCAGTGCTTTCCAGGCACCGGAGGGCACGACGAACGCATCGCCATTGAACACCTTGCGCAACACTACTTGGGCCAGCTGATCGACAATAGGTTTGGCCAAGCCAGGACGCGCATAATTCAACGTCAATTCGCTGCCTGTGGCGGTTTCGCCACGCTGCGTGGACAGACAGAGATAGTCGAGCTTGCCCAGCTCGATCAAACGCTGCCCAAGTTGACGACCCATCTGGCTGGAACCGCGTGTCTTCCACAGGCTGTCGGTGAAGTCCGCCAAGGCTCGCCCCGCATCATCGCTGGCCGTGAGGCGCATCGCTGTCAACCAGCGCACATCGGCTCCGACACGAACCAGCCGGGTGACCGCGTCCATCATCAGCCGGCGACCATCTGCTCGCGATGTGAGGCAGCGATATCGCGCTGAACCAGACTTGTTCACTGTTGCCATCAAGTCACGGCGCACTGCATCGCGGTGACTCAGGTCGAAGTCGTCCAACAACGCATCGACCGCGTCAACCAAGCGATACCCAGACTGCGTGAGAAAGGTCTGGTTGACCTCGATGATCTTGCCGGAGGCAGGATCAGAAACGATCAATTCGTCCAGAGAGTGATCAAAGGCGTATCGATATCCGTCCCCCTTCGCGGCTACTTCGGTCTCAATCGTGGGCGCGGGGGTAAACAAACGCTCGATCTTGCGGCGCATCAGCTCCAGATCGACCGGAATTGCGAGCCAGTCGCTGACCGCGGTGGGCATCTTGCCAGCCGGCCAGCACGAACCGGAATCGCCAGCGAGAATGGCCAACACGGGAATTTTTGCAGTATGCGCATGAGCGCGCACTTCGGTGCAAAATGACAGCGCCTCGTTGTCGCCAGGAACGAATTCGAGCACGATCAACTCGACGCCGGACTCCTGACTGAGCATGGTGCGCGCCTGGACGGTATCTTTGGCGGCATAGATCGCCTCGAACTCCATCGAGTCAAGCAACTCGAACAGCCGCCTGCGCTCGGCGCGATCATTCAGCAGGATCAGAACCGAACCGCGGTTAGTGTTCATCAAGTCACCCAGCGTCCATCACGCAGGCGCGGCGGTTTACGCTCCGCAATGTCGTGCACGATGCGGTGTACAAATCCGTCCACCCCATCGGCCAGCTTCACTTTGGTGTCGAGGAACACGATCTTGCGCCCGGGAATGGCATTTCCCGGTCGCGCAAACTGGCGCACGACACCAGTCGCAGGCGGGCGCAGCTCGCGGGTGGCGCCAACAAAAAGGTATATCCCCAGATGCAGGGTGCTGGCGACATGGCGCAAAGCGTCGTGCAATCGCTGACTACCTGGCACTACGAAATCCATTTCGCGCAGACTGACGATTCCTTCCTCGGCAGTCCACTGGTAGATCGGCGTTCCGCTACGCATCGCATACTGACGGAATTGAGCCATGACGTCGGCGACTCGCGGCGATTCGATCGTCACGATGTTGTGCTCATTGTTGGACAAGGACTCGACCAACTGCGGGGTCACGAACAGCGATGTGTTCTCCGTGCTGGTAATGACGTTGGACTCGATGGGCATGGTGCCCACCATAGCCGTTTGCGGCAAAGATTTCACGGTTTCCGGCCTATCCATAGTACTCCTCCAAACCCGGTCCTTCCCTAGGGAACCCGTCCGAGGACGGTTAAAAGCGCCGGCCTGCTCTGAGCACAATGCGAGCGCGAGGTAAGCTTCGTCGCTTGAATGCAGGCGACATGCCGGCATTCGTTTGCCAGCCCCATGGCAATTCGAGCGCTACGCACCGCTGCAATCGAAGCGCCACGGAATTTACAAGAATCCCTAGCTTGACGGCTCTGCGCATTGGGCATGAAGATTGCGCAGCAACAGCGGGAACCCATTGCGCCCTGGTCTTTTACCGAGGTTGCCCGCTGTTTTCTGAGAACGAGTCGACGGAGCTGAACATGTTTGAGGGCCTGCGTTTCCTGCACTGGAAGACCGAATTGGGCACAGATGGCGTGCTCGTTATCAGCCTGGATCGCGCTGGCGAACCGGTCAACGCGCTGAGTCGCGCGGTGCTCGACGAGCTTGAACAGTTACTTGAGCGGGTTGACATCGAGCCACCCAAGGGCCTGATTCTGCGTTCGGCAAAGACTGCTGGCTTCATCGCCGGAGCGGATATTGGTGAATTCCAGCGCTTTGCCGAAAAGGGCGAGACGATGGATGCCATCAAGCGCGGCCACCGCGTATTTTCCAAGCTGGCAGCACTGAAGATACCGACAGTCGCGGCAATCCATGGACACTGCATGGGTGGTGGACTGGAGATCGCCCTCGCTTGCCGCGCCCGGATCGTATCGGATGATGCCAAGACGCGGCTCGGGGTCCCGGAGGTCAAGCTGGGTATTCAACCAGGATGGGGCGGAAGCGCGCGACTGCCGCATCTGATCGGCGCGCCTGCTGCGTTTGATCTCATGTTGACCGGACGCTCGATAAGCGCCGCGGCGGCGCGTGCGCTGGGTCTGGTCGACAAAGTCGTGCCAGCCGAAAAACTGCTTGAGGAAGCACGCGCGCTGCTCGGTCGGCGCATCCGCAAACCGTTGTTGCGACGCTGGAAGATTGCGGCCACCAATTGGTGGGTTTCGCGACAGCTGTTGGCGCCAGTGCTGCGCAAGCAGGTCGCGCGCAAGGCCGATCCGCGACACTATCCGGCGCCGTTTGCCATCATCGAATTCTGGCGTCGCTACGGCGGCAGCGTCGCCTCAGGGCTTGCTGCGGAGCCGCGGTCGGTGGTGAAACTGGCCCAGACGCCCGCCGCCCGAAATTTGGTGCGGGTTTATTTTCTACAGGAGTCACTCAAATCCCTCGGCACCGCTATGCCGCATGGCATCCAGCGTGTCCACGTTGTCGGTGCCGGAGTGATGGGCGGCGACATCGCCGCGTGGTGCGCGCTGCAGGGCTTCACCGTCAGCTTGCAGGACCGCGAGATGAAATTCATCCAGCCGGCCCTGGATCGCGCACGCGAACTGTTCGCCAGAAAGCTCAAGACAGAGGACAAGATCGCACCCGTTCTGGCGCGACTTCAGGCCGATGTCGAAAGTGCGCACGTGCCCGACGCGGACTTGATCATCGAAGCGATTTTCGAGAATCGCGACGCCAAGCAGGCGCTGTACGCGACGCTCGAACCGCGAATGAAACCAGGCGCCATTCTGGCTACCAATACTTCCAGTATTCCGTTACCCGAGCTGGGCGCGTCGTTAAGGGATCCCTCGCGTTTCGTAGGCATCCACTATTTCAATCCGGTCGCGCTCATGCCGTTGGTGGAAATTGTCCAACACGACAAACTCAGTCCCGAAGTGGCCGCGCGGGCCGCCGCTTTCGTCAAGGCAATCGACAAGTTGCCGGTTCCCGTTTCCACGTCGCCGGGCTTTTTGGTCAACCGCATTCTGGTGCCCTACCTGATCGAAGCAGCAACCATCTTCAGCGAAGGCGTACCCGGGCCGGTGATCGATCGCGTGGCCAGGAAATTCGGTATGCCGATGGGGCCGATCGAACTGGCTGATGTGGTGGGGCTCGATGTAGCCGCTTCAGTCGGCAAAGTGGTGGGGCCGGTCGTGGGCATGACGGTGCCGACGCAATTGCAGGATCTGCTCAGCGCGGGCAAACGTGGCAAAAAAGATGGGCAGGGCTTGTACACCTGGAAGGACGGTCGCGCGATAAAACCGGACGTGCCCAGCGGCTACAAAGCGCCGGACGATCTGGAAGACCGCATGATCCTGCCGTTTTTGAATGAGGCGGTGGCCTGTCTGCACGAGGGCGTGGTGCGAAGCGAGGAGCATCTTGATGCCGGCTTGATCTTTGCAACCGGATTTGCACCGTTTCGCGGCGGCCCCATCCAGTACATCCGCGATACGGGCGGCGCCAAACTCAAGGCGCGCCTGGAAGCGCTGGCGGTCAAATACGGCCCGCGCTTTACACCCAAGCCGGGCTGGGATCGGTTTTCCTGAAGATCGCGGTCGGGCCGGATAAAAGACCGCGTCGAACGCTTTGCCTCTAGGGAATCGCTGAACGAGTCCGGAGCCGCGATAGCCTCCTGAGTCAGGGGGCGAAAAACCGCAGGTTGACCAGCTCCGCTGTTGAGAGCGGGGGTTTGGCAAGCAATAGGCGTGTGGCGAAGACGAAGTCGTGACTTGATCAGACCTTCCCTAGTCGACAATTGGAAGCACCACTACCTGTGCTTCCAATCACCGAACACCGAGCGCTGCCAGTTGTGGCTCAGTTGGACGATTTCAACGCCCTGTGGGCTTGAACGTCATCCAGAAAGCGCCGTGAGTCTTCGCTTGCTTGGCGGCGTTGCGCCAGCGTCACGCAAACGTTTTTCGGATGATGGCTGCCAGTGGGTGTCTGGCGTTCGCAAATCAATCGTCGGCCGTCATGCTGGGTCAGGATTGCGTTGGCATGTTCCTGGGCGTTGATCAATTTCAGCTTCTCGTCGTTCGACAGTTCGTCGACCGAAGCGTGGCCTTCAAGCAGATTCTCCATCACCTTCAACTGGGTCTCCAGCTTAGGCCGCTCCGAGTCGGGCACGTACTCCCAGCGCCCCCTGGGCTGGATCTCCTCGCGAATCATGGCGATGAGTTCTGGAAAATCAGTCGGAGCAACTTTCTCGCCGAAAACGGGCTTGGGTTGCTCGGATGAGGCGAAGGCACTCGACGCGAGCGTGAACAGGAGCGAGATTACGAATATTGGCTTTCGCATAAATACCTACGCGGTTGATCGAACGGGAAAAGACATTAGCAGAGCCAGACGGGGTTTCGTCAAGCGAAGAAATGATGCCACGAACAGCGTTTAGAACTTGTTGGGTTGGGCCATCGATCAGGCTGAAATGGTTCAGCGCTCGCCGTCTTCGTCCTCCGGCGCGCGCTCGATTGGGGTGCCCGCACCATCGTCTTCTTCGGGGTCATCAATGTTCGTGGCGCCGGAATCCAGGTTTGCCGCGGCCGCGCGCGCAGCTTCCTCGGCGACGCGCTGCTCACTGGTCTCGATACCGAGGTGATAGGCGGCGAAACCCGGCAGCACGATCTGATTGAGCGCCATGCCGAGCACCTTGCCGCGCACTGGCGACACGATGGCACTCTCCAGGTTCTGAATCGGATCGATAACCTTGCCGAGCCGTTGCCCAGCACGCACACGGTCACCGAGCTTGACCTCCGAGAACAACATGCCGCCGGCATCCACGCGCACCCACTTTGCTGCATAGAACAACGCCTGCGGTTCGGCCCACATGCGAAACGTGCGCGTCATGCCCATCTTGTGCATGAGCGTGTGCATCGCCTGTACCCCAAAATCAATTTCGCTGGGTTCCAGTCGAAGCGGCGAGCCGACCTCGAAAGTGATCGCCGGAATGCCAACTTCTGTCAGCGCATGCCGCAGCATGCCGCTGCTCCCGGGCGAATGCAGTACCGCGGTAGCACCAAACTCGCGCGTAAAAGCCAGCACGGCGTCCTGGCGCAGATCACCGCGCACCTGTGGCAAGTTGCTACGGTCAAACGAACCGGTATGAAAATCGACCACGGCGTGACAATGGCGCGCGATGTCATTGAAAAAACCATAAGCAATGCGCGAAGCAGAGCTGCCGCCACGCGACCCAGGAAAATAACGATTCAAGTCGCGGCGGTCGGGCAAATAGCGCGACGCGCGCGAGTAGCCAAGGTAATTGACAATGGGCACCGCAATCACCGTGCCGGCGAGTTCGGCGACGTCAACTTCATTGGTGACGCGGCGGATGATCTCGATTCCGTTGAGCTCATCGCCATGCACCGCCGCGGTCATGCACAGTCGTGGCCCGGGGTTGACGCCATGCAGCACAATCACCGGCGTGGTGACCACGGCACCATCAAAACTCTGACTGGAAGCCCAGCGCAGTTCATGACGGCTTCCCGCCTCGATCGATTCACCGAGCAACTGCAGTGGACCGGAGGCTACCGGCACCTCCTCGAGTGCGCTGACAAAAGACTGGGGCACAACGTCGTCCGCTGTCTCAATCAGGGAGGGGGAAGCGGTGCCTTCTGTTGCCGATTGGGTGCTGCCAAGCTCCGCTGTGGACGTGGTGGTGCTGGGTCGGGTGGTCGACGCGGTCTCGACACTGTCACGCGCGGCGGACGATGGCGCATTCGGCTGGCTCAAAACCGTGGCAGCAACCACGGACGCTGCCTTGGGCGGCGCTGGTTTGGGCTTACGCTCGGTAACCGGCGCAGACGCCTTGAGCTTCTGCGTGGCGGGTGTCACGACAGCAGGTACGGCTGCGGTGGACGGCGGGGTCGGAGAAACTCTGGACGCGGGCTTCTCCTCAGGGAAGTCCTGAGAGTGTGCCGGCAGCATCGCCAGCAAACCGCAAATCAGAACGGTCCTGACAAATGGCGCTGAGCTGGAGTCTGGCCTGAATGTTTTAAGCACGTCGACACCGAGCACAAATGCCATGCACCTCGAGTGTTTGTGCTTGCGGCACAAAGCCGAGTTCGTGCGCGTGCCGCATCAGCAGTTCGGCCACCTCGCTATTGCAAAACTCGATCGCATGGCCACATTGGTTACAGATGAAAAATGGGGCGCTGTGGCGCTCGTTGGGGTGGTGGCAGCTGGTGTAGGAGTTGATCGATTCCAACTTGTGGATGAAACCGTGCTCAAGCAGAAAATCGAGCGCACGATAGACCGTCGGCGGTGCCGATTTTCCGGTCTGCGCGCGTAGACGGTCAAGCAGGTCGTAGGCCTTGACCGGCTTTTCGTTGCTTGCAATCAATTCCAGAACCAGCTTGCGCAAGGGCGTAAGGCGCAATCCGCGTCGCTCACAGGCACTTTCCACCTCGTGCACAAAGCGATTGGGCGCGTGAACATGTTGATGGTGCGGGGCCACAGGGTTCATCAGCATACCTTTTGCGATTCATTGGCCAAGCCGGCGACCGGGCGCAACGCCATATTCGTTACTCAGCAGGCGCGACGGCTAGAGCGAGTCTGCATCATCCCGCGGCCGCTTTGATATGGCGAATGGCGGCATCAATCCGCGTCATTGTTCGTTCACGACCAACCAGATAAACCGTATGGTCGATCGAGGGCGATACCTGTGACCCAGTCATTGCAACCCGCAGCGGTTGCGCCACTTTGCCCAAGCCCAACCCCACTGCTTCGGCGGCGGCACGCAGCGCGGCATCGATGCGGGTCGGACTCCAGTCTTCGAGCGCGATTGCCGCCAGCTGCTCACGCGCGGCGCCAAGACCTGCAGTCGCTGCCGGGAGCAGATGCTTGTTCGCTGACTCGGCATCGAATCCGTCCAGGTCCAGGTACCAGCAGCGCGCGCGTTCTGCCATTTCCTTCAGCGTCTTGACCCGATCGCGCAGGGCGATAACGACATCCTCAACTTTCGGTCCGCGCGACAGGTCATAGTCGAGCTCACGCAGGTGGAACATCAAATGCTTGGCTACCTCGGCGGGCGAGTCGGACTTCATGTAGTGCTGATTGAGCCAGGCAAGCTTGTCAAAGTCGAAGCGCGAGGGTGCACGGTTGACGTCCTCGACTCGGAACAGCGAACGCAGCTCGTCAAACGAGAAGATTTCCTGGTCACCATGCGACCAGCCGAGGCGTGCAATGTAGTTCAGCAGTGCATGCGGCAAGTAGCCATCATCACGGTACTGCATCACGCTCACCGCACCATGACGCTTGGACAATTTGGCCCCGTCCGGACCATGGATCATCGGCAAGTGCGCGAATTGGGGTGGCGTAGCGTTTAACGCGCGGTAGATATTGATCTGCCGGGGTGTGTTGTTGATGTGGTCCTCGCCGCGGATCACCTCGGTGATCTTCATGTCGATGTCATCGACCACCACAGCAAAGTTGTAGGTCGGGAAATCGTCGGAACGCCAGATGATCAGGTCATCCATCTCGGTATTGGATATTTCGATACGACCACGCACCTGGTCGGTGAAAATCACTGAACCCAGCTGCGGATTGCGGAAACGGATTACCGGAGTCACGCCGTCAATGACAACCGCGTGCTCGCGGCAGCGTCCGTCGTAGCGCGGCTTCTCGCCAGCGGCCATCTGCGCCTCACGCATCGCGTCCAGTCGTTCCTTACTGCACCAGCAGCGGTAGGCCTTGTCCTGGCGAACCAGATCTTCGGCCACGTGCCGATATCGGTCCAGGCGCTCAGTCTGATAGAACGGGCCCTCGTCGTAATCCAGTCCCAGCCATTCCATGCCGTCCAGAATGGCGTCCACCGAGGCCTGACTGCTGCGTTCGCGGTCGGTATCCTCGATGCGCAAGATGAACTGACCACCGCGTCGGCGAGCTTCCAGGTAACAATAGAGTGCGGTGCGAGCACCCCCTATATGCAGAAATCCGGTGGGACTTGGGGCGAATCGGGTACGGATGGTCATGAGTGGGAACCGTTGAATAGATCGCAATGTTAACAAACGCCCGGTATTGAAGTTTCCGGGACCGAGTAAGGTAAACCATAGCCCAACCGATCGTGTCGCAGCGCAGCGCCGGGTGTTCTTGCGTCAATAGCGGGCATAGTCCGCTTTCGCCAAAACTTTGACAGGAAACCCGGTCTTTTTCGTCACTGTTTTGGTGAAACTGGCCACGAGGGAGCATCCAATGAGCACAACCCTGACCGCGCACTTTGAGGAATCGCTGACCGGCGCAGGCGCACGCCTGATCCTTGATGGACTGCCCAGCAATGCGATCGGGCGTTCAGCAACGGCCGAGTTGCGACTGAAAGTTCGGACCACGCGAAGTCGCGGCATTGACGAACACAAGACCATTCTGAGCCAGTCATTAAAGATCACCGGGCCCCGCTTCGAGATGGCGATCGGCGATCAACTCAGTGCGCTGTACAGCTATGACGGTGCACAAATTGAAATCGACATCCTGGCCCACGTGGAGATCGATGATGGCCTCATCTTCGATACCAAGCTGCATACCGAGGTCGAGCGCGCACTGCTGCGCTCGCCGCCCCCAGCCCAAGAGGCCGAAAAACTGATCGAGCCCGCGGACGCCTACAGTTTTCGCGCCAATCTGCGTGCGATCCCGCCGCGCAACCGCATGATTGTGATGATGCTATCGGCGATCGGATCGATCCTGATCGGCATTAATACCTTGCTCGGCGTGCACGACGAGTTTTCGCCGTCGTCCAATGTGGTTTTCTATGACCATGTGGGCAGCGACGGTTCCGAATCTCCGATGATGAAGTCGCTGTTCGGCAGCGGCGGACTGGGCCTCACCCTGTGGCTGGCGATCCGCGCGCAGTTGCGGCGTTACATGCAGATTGAGCTCAAACCCGGGCTGAAATTTCCGCGTCGTGGCCAGCGTGTGGCGGCGCGCGATTTGATCCGTGGCAAGGCGCGCGTGCCGCTTGAGAAGACCAAATTGCGGGTCGTGGCAGTGAATGACGAGAAAGGCCAATACGAGGAGGGAACCGGCACCAAGCGTCGTACCGTATCGTTCACCAGGCCATTTCGCGGTGTGCTGATCTATGAGCAATACCTGCCCTACATCCCGGCGAATGTTGAACTGGCAGATTACCTTGAAGGCGAGCTTGATTTCGAAGAAATGTTCGAGGTGCTGTTCCCACCTTTGTTGACCAGCTCGACGCATGGCATTGATATGCGCTGGGAAGTCCAGCTCATCCATCCACTGTTTGTCGATCAGGAGCTGGCATGCCCTTGCAGCGGAATCGTGTTCGCCGACTTTCTACCGCAGGCAGGACTGGTGCAGTCAACCAGCGCGGGTTCGCGATGAAACCGGTCTTCGACGATGCGTTGAATCTGGCCGACCGCGATTTCGCCACAACGCGCGTGGTGGTCTTCTGTGGCGAAAGCGGCAGTGGAAAATCCAGTGCGATTCGCTTTGTCATGCACCGGCATCCGCATTTTCAGGGCGACGCCAACGTACGGGTCATCGAGGAATTGCGCAGTTGGTTTGATCTGAGCGCGTTGCTGTCCGCACTATGGCGCGGCAGGCGACTGCTGGTCGCCAGTCATCTTCCGATCTGGCTGCATCAATGTCTGGGGCTGTTCGCAAGCACCCAGGTCATCGCCCTTGATCAGCACTCGGAAAAAATCAGTCGTTGGCTGAGCGCGCAAAACGTGTCCTACAGCGACGCAGCAGTCACTGCATTCTGCCGCCGTTTCGGTGCCAACTACACCGACGCCCGGTTGGTCCTGCGTCACGGCCACGCACTGTCCTTCGATCAGGCACTGGGGCAATTTTTCCGCCAATGCCGGATCGAGCACGCGCAGATGCCGAGCGGATTGCCAGTCCTGACCATGCCGGTGAGCCGGGCTGAGGCGCACTATCAAGCACTGGATGAGGCAGGCGGCAAGAACGCTCCAGGCCAGCCAATGCAGATTTGACTTGCATCCGATTGCCGAATTCCCTGTCGGGCTGGAGCCCGACCTACTAACATCCGCCCCCATTTGCTTAGCCTCGAGCCTTCCCCCATGACCGGCACCGTCATCCTCTCCCACGGGTTGGAGTCTGGCCCAGACGCCAGCAAGGCCACTGCGATGGCGATTGCTGCCGAGCGCCTCGGCTGGCGCACGTTGCGACCCGACTACCGAGATCTGGACACAGGCAATGGGCTGCCCGGAGCACATTTGCGCCTACAACGATTGCTTGACGAAGCCCGCTCCGTTGCCGGACCACCGGTTTTGGCTGGATCTAGTTTTGGTGCTTTCATCTCGGGTCTGGCATCGCTGCAAGTCGAAGTACGTGGCCTGTTTCTGCTGGCCCTGCCACTGCGGTTGCCCGGGTTCGACGGCGCCTTCGATCTCGCCCCGGTACCAACCTGCGTAGTGCATGGATGGCACGATGAATTGATTCCCGCGCAGGCAGTTTTTGATTTCTGCGCCAGGCGCGACATTGAGCTGCAGCTGGTCAACGACTCGCATCGACTGAGCGGATATGTCGACTCATGCGGCGCGCGATTCGCCGAATTCTTGCGCCGGTTACCCGCACTATGAAATTCTTTGCCTCATGCCCGAAAAGCCTCGAAGAGCTGCTCGCAGCTGAATTGACCTCACTGGGCGCGACAACAGTCAAACAGACGATTGCCGGCGTGCACTTCGAGGGCGATATGGCCCTCACCTATCGCGCCTGTCTGTGGTCACGCCTGGCCAGCCGCGTGTTGTTGCCCTTGCTGAAGATCGACGATGTCGACAACGATTCGCTTTATGCTGAAACGCTCAATTTCCCTTGGGAAGATCACATCGATCCACGCGGCACCATCGCCATCGATGCGCACGGCATCAACGAGGCGCTGCGGAACTCGCAGTACGCGGCGCAACGACTCAAGGATGCGATCTGCGATCGCCTGCGCAGTGTGCATCAGGCCCGTCCCGACATTGAGACCCGCGACCCGGATGTGCGCATCCATCTGTTTGTGCGTGGCTCGATTGCGCAGGTCAGTCTTGATATGAGCGGCTCGCCGCTGCATCAACGCGGCTATCGACAGGGCAGCAACGAGGCCCCGTTGAAGGAAAATCTGGCAGCGGCACTGTTGATTCGTTCGGGTTGGCCAGCGATCGCTGCTCAGGGCGGTGCCCTGGTCGATCCGTTCTGCGGTTCCGGAACCATACTGATTGAAGGCGCCTGGATGGCCGCAGATAGGGCACCCGGCCTCAGACGCGACTATTTCGGTTTTTTGGGCTGGCGCAAGTTTGATGCTGATCTCTGGCGCGGACTGCGTGAAGAGGCGCAGGCAAGAGCCGATAACGGCCGCCGCAACGAGGCGGCGCGCTATTTCGGCGCAGATCGCGATGCCGCCATCATTGCCGCCGCTAGCGCCAATGCCGAACGCGCCGGCGTCAGTGAGTTGATCCTGTTCGAGCATGCGCGGGTTGAGCATTTGCAAAGGCCCCAGGGGTTCGATTGCGGACTGGTGTTGAGCAACCCGCCGTATGGCGAGCGCATGGGCGACAACAGTCTGTTGGTCGATACCTACAAACAGTTTGGCGGCCAATTGCACCCGGCGTTCGTCGGTTGGAAGGCAGCGTTCATTACCAGTGCGCCCGAGCTGGCGCGCGCCACCGGTCTGCGCTCAAGCAAGAGCTACGCGTTCTTCAATGGCGCCATCGAATGTCGACTCTATTGCTTCGAGCCGGGCAGCGAGACGGCGCAATGGCGCGCCGTCGATCCGGATCGCCCGTTGTCGGAATCCGCGATCGGTTTGCAGAATCGATTACAGAAAAATCTCAAGCACCTCAAGTCCAGACTCGCGCGCGAGGGCGTCACCTGCTATCGCGCCTACGATGCCGACTTGCCCGACTATGCTGCCGCAATCGATGTGTACGAAGGTTGGTTGCATGTCCAGGAATATGCTGCGCCCAAGGACATCCCCGAAGCGGTCGCACGTCGGCGCTTCAACGAACTGCTGCGTGTCGCGTGCGACGTTTTCCAGGTGCCACGCGAACGCATCGCCGAGAAGACGCGGCTAAAACGTGGACGCCTGGAGCAGTACACGAAGCAAGATGAGCAGGCGCGCTTCTTCAACGTGCACGAGAGCGGATTGCGCTTTCGCGTCAACCTGTTCGACTATCTGGACACTGGTCTGTTTCTTGACCATCGCCCGCTTCGCCAACGTGTGCGCGAAATCGTACGCGGCAAGCAATTTCTGAATCTGTTTTGCTACACCGGCGCTGTTACCGTCTATGCCGCCGCCGGCGGCGCTGCCAGTACGGTGAGCGTTGATCTGAGCAACACCTATCTGGATTGGGCAGAGGAAAATCTCGCGCTCAACGGCTTCGCCAACCCCGCACAACGATTGGTGCAAGGTGATGCAATCCGGTTTATCGAGAACGATACCGGCCAGTACGATCTTATCTATGTCGACCCGCCGACCTTCTCCAACTCCAAGAGCGCCGACGATTTTGATGTGCAGCGTGACCATGTTCGCCTGCTGCAAGCCTGCGTCGCCCGGCTCGCGCCCGACGGATTGATTCTGTTCTCCAACAACAACCGTCGTTTCAAAATCGACCGCGAGGCGCTGACGGATCTCGACATCACCGACATCAGCAAACGCAGCATTCCGTTCGACTTTTCACGCAACGACCGCATCCACCATTGCTTCGAGATCAGGCGCAGCTGAGCCACGCTACCGCGCGGGAGACTCGGCTATCGGGTGCGGCGACGTGTTGAGCACGCGCTGACAAGGTGAACGCACGGCAGGTTTCCGGCTGTGATCGCGCCTCGCGAAACCCAGTTCGATCCCAACGATCTAGCGCGCGCAAATGCGCGGATCCGTCGCCGCATCCAAGCGCCACGCGCGTTGCAGCAGCTCCTGCAATTCCAGCAGGGAAGCCACCTGATAGTTGGGCGCGATACCCGCTGGCGCATCCCTACCCTGCGCGTTGAACCAGCAAGTGTCAAAGCCGGCATTGATGCCGCCGAGCATGTCGGAATCCGGGTTGTCACCGACCATCAGTACGCGTTCGCGATCAGGATTGCCCATTAGCGAAAGCGCGTGGTCGAAAATCCCGGCGTGCGGTTTGGCGTAACCAACCTGTTCGGAGATAACCAACACATCGAAATGTGCGCGCAGCCCGGTGCGTTCCAGTCGGACCTGCTGCAGTTCGGTGAAGCCATTGGTAGTGATGCCAAGACGCGCCCTGCCCTTGAGCGCATCAAGCAGGCCGACAGCACCTTCGAGTGGCTGGCAGATGTCCGCCATCGCGGCGAGGAACGCGCTGTTCAACTGCCTGGCTGGCACCTGCAAGCGCTCCGCCCAGACGCTGAAACGCTGTTCCTGCAACTGCTGCGCGTTGATCCGCCCCGCCTGGTAATCCACCCATAGCGGTTTGTTCAGCTCGCCATACGCCTGATAGTCTTGCTCGGCGAACCCGACGCCGAAATCAGCGAACATCTGACGCAGTCCACGGTAAACATCGAAGTGGAACAGCGTGTCATCGGCATCGAACAGAATCCAGTCGTAGCGCTTCATGCACTGCATGTTCTCAGCCGGCATGGGTTGATCCGCACTCAGCCCGACAACGCCTTGGCGATTCGTTGCTGTTCGCACCTCAGCACCGCCGGAAGTCGCGTGCCGAACTCATCGAAGTACGCGCCAATGGCATCGAGTTCTTTCTGCCAGCCGGCAATGTCGACGTTTAGAAGTTCGGCCATATCCTGCGCCTTCATGTTCAGCCCGGATACGTTGATCGCGGCCGCAGCGGGCAGGTTGCCGATCGGCGTGGTAACGGCATCGGCGCGGCCAGCGCAACGTTCGATAATCCACTCCAGCACGCGCAGATTGTCGCCGAATCCGGGCCAGAGAAATTTGCCATCATCGCCCTTGCGAAACCAATTGACGTGATAGATCTTGGGTAGACGCGCACCCGGTTTGTCGAAGCTGAGCCAATGCGCGAAGTAGTCGCCAAAGTTGTAGCCGCAAAATGGCTTCATCGCCATCGAGTCGCGGCGCACGACGCCGACCGCACCGGCTGCCGCTGCAGTGGTTTCCGAGGCCATGGCGGCACCAATCAGCACACCGTGCGTCCAGTCGCGCGCCTCAAATACGAGCGGAACCAGGGATTCGCGACGCCCGCCGAAAACGATTGCGGCGATGGGAACACCGCCGGCGTCTTCGGCACGTTCCGACCAGCTCGGGCATTGAGTTGCGCAGACCGTGAAGCGTGAGTTCGGATGTGCCGCCGGACCATTGGCCGGATCGTAGTCGCGACCCTGCCAATCTTTGGCCGGCACGCGTTCGTCGAGTCCTTCCCACCATGGCTGGTTGTCTGTGGTCAGCGCAACATTGGTGAAGATGGCATTGCGGTTCAACATGGCCAATGCGTTCGCATTGGTTTTCGCGCTGGTGCCGGGCGCGACGCCGAAAAAACCAGCCTCGGGATTGATCGCCCACAGCCTGCCATCAGCACCAGGCTGCATCCAGCAGATGTCATCGCCGATGGTCCACACCTTCCAGCCATCCTTGCGATAGCCTTCGGGCGGAATCAACATTGCCAGATTGGTCTTGCCACAGGCCGAAGGAAACGCGGCCGCGATGTAGTGCGTCTCTCCGCGCGGATTCTCGATGCCGACAATCAGCATGTGTTCGGCCAACCAACCCTCCTCACGCGCCTGGAATGAACCGATGCGCAGAGCGTGACATTTCTTGCCAAGCAATGCATTGCCACCGTAGCCGGAGCCGATCGACTTGATCGTCAACGTATCCGGGAAGTGCATGATGTAGCGGCGCTCCGGATTCAAATCGCCGATCGAATGCAAGCCCTTGACGATGCCCGTTGCAAAACCTGCGTCACCCTCGCGTTCAATACGCGCCAAAGCGTCTGCGCCCATGCGCGTCATCATGCGCATGTTGGCGACCACGTAGGGCGAGTCGGTGATCTCGACACCACAGCGCGCCATTGGCGATTGGATCGGTCCCATGCAGTAGGGCACAACATAGAGCGTGCGACCCTGCATGCAGCCATCGAACAATGCATCGATCTTGGCATGCGCCTCGGTGGGCGCCATCCACGGGTTATTCGGGCCGGCAGTGTCGCGCTCGCTGGTGCAGACCAGAGTCAGGTGCTCGACGCGTGCCACGTCGGAAGGATGCGAACGATGCAGAAAACAGTTCGGGTGTGTGGTGGTATTCAGCGCGATCAATTCACCTGACTCAAGCATCAGTTGATTCAACTTCTGTTGCTCAGCATCGCTACCGTCGCACCAGTGAATCTGGTCCGGACGGGTCAAGCGGGCAACACTTTGCACCCACTCATTCAGAGCGGCAATCTTGGACTGCATGAAGGGCTCCGGGCTCGCGTGAGCCGGTGTCGAAAAGGGGTAGGCAGGCTACTGTCCGCGACCTGAGCAGGCAAGCGAGCACTCAGCTTGCTAACGCGACTCATTCTCATTATGATGTACGCCAATGCTCAAAGCCAATGTAAATGTCCAAGGAAATCAAGATGAAAATTCGTGTGTTGGCGTTCGCGATCGGTGCTGCTCTGTCTACTTCAACTTGGGCTGATGCCGTCGATGGGACGCGCAAGTCGCCGACCAAGCTCGACCGTCAGGAAGTCAACGCCGAAGTCCAGGCTGATCCGCTGTTCCCGCAGATCGCCAAGGAAATCGAGAAAGGGAAAGTTCTGACCGGAAAGAAAAGCACCGTCGTCGTTCTCGATGACCAACCCGCGGTCGTCAACAACGACCTGCGCCAGACTTTTTCGCGACTGCCCGGTTTGTTGCTCTCGGAGCAACAGATTTCAGGTCACTTCAACATCAACTATCGTGGCTTGGGCGACCCCCACGAATCGGAGTTCATCAGCTTCTTCGAGAACGGTGTACCGATCGCGAGCAACTGGTTTGGTTACTCGACTCTGTATTATCTGCCGCCGATTGATCGCGTTGAACGTATCGCCTTTGTTCGCGGCGGCTCCGCGCTGTTGTACGGGCCACAGCCCGGTCCGGCAATCGATTTCATCACGCGCGCTCCCGAGCCAGGTAGCGACCTCTCCATGTTTACCCGGCATAGCGTAGGTGAAGATGGACTCTATGCGACCTACAACGAAGCTTCGGGCGGTAGCGAGAACTTTGGTTGGTTGGTCAGTTACGACAAGCGTCAATTCGATGGTATCCGCGACAACGCGGACGTCGATATTTCGGGCGCCAACGTCACGTTCTTCTGGCGCCAGAGCGAAGATGCAAGCTGGCGTTTCGACTACTACACCTATGATTCGGAAAATGGCGAACCAGGGCGTCTGACCAGCAGCGTTTATGCCGCGCAGCCCGACTGGACCTCGACGCCATTCAGTCGACTGTGGGTCGAGCGTGATACGGGCGTTCTCAGTCACTCGCGCATGTTCAACGACGCCACCCAGCTCGATGCCAAACTTTGGCACTCCACGCAGGATCGTTTCAGCCGACGCACCCGTCGCTTCCTGCCAGGATCGCTTCCGTCCAACATTACGTTCTCTTACGATCGCCAGGAATTCACCAGCACTGGTCTGGATGCACGGATCACCCACGATTGGGGTGACAACAACACGCTGACTTTCGGCCTCACCCACTTCGTTGATGACAGCCCGCGCAGCCAGGAAAACATTCCTCAGGTCAGCGTCATTCCAACTTCAAGCTTTCGTCAGGAACGCGATACGCGGTATAGCGCTCTGTTCGCTGAAAACGTTTTTCGTTTTGATCGATTCAGCCTGATTCCGGCGGCGCGTTTCGAATGGCTCGAGTACGATATCTTCGAACCGGAAACCCTTGCCATTCTGGTGCGCGACCCGATCGACCGCACGTTCGACCAGAAGGTCCCGTTGTTCGGATTGGGTGCTACCTACGACTGGAGCGAACGGCAATTGCAGGCATACGCCAATGTGTCCCAGGCCTATCGCCCGATGCGCTTCGACGATGTGGCCAGCCCGACCGCCGATCTCTCGCTCAGCAATGATCCTGATGTCGCCAAGTCGTTGAATTACGAACTTGGTCTGCGCGGTTCCCCGGTGGCCGGCCTGTTCTTCGATGTCAGCCTGTTCCGTATTGAGTTCGAGGACAAAATCGAACAGCAGCAACTCACCCCGAACGAAGTGATTCGTGTCAATTCCGGCGATGCGCGTCATCAGGGTATCGAGTTGTCCGGCGAGTACGACTTCTTTGCCGGCAGCGAAGATTCGCACCTCTCGGTATTCGCCAGCGCTTCATTTCTGGACGCGGAAATCACCCGAAGCGGCGACCCGACGCTAGTCGGCAACACGCCCGCTTTCGCACCCGATCACGTGCTTAAGGCAGGCCTGATCTATCGCAATGGCGACTGGCTGAAGCTGGCATTGACCGGCACCGCAGTTGATGAGCATTTCTGGCAGGATTCCAATGCCGACGGCAGTCCCGGGGTCAATGTGATTGCAGGCGTCGTTCCATCGTACGAGGTGTTCGACTTGTCCTCGGAGTGGTCAATCACCAGGCACTTCAAATTGCTGGGCGGCGTGAGCAATCTCTTCGATCAGAACTACTACTCGCGCGTACGCGCCGATGGTATCGAGCCGGCTGCAGGACGTACGCCCTATCTGGGCCTTGAAGTCGGATTCTGATCAGCGTAGGCGTGGCGGACCCGTCGCGAATGCCTGGTAGCAGGCATTTGCAGCGGGACGCCGCTGTCACGCATCGGAATGCAGACGCCACTCTGCAATACTGTGCAGATGAACGCTGTCACCAACATTGCATCGCCAAACGCCATTGATGATCCGCTGATCATCGCGGGCAAGCCCTATCACTCGCGCCTGCTCACTGGCACCGGCAAATTCAAGGATATGGAAGAGACCCGCCTGGCAACCGAAGCGGCCGGCGCGCAGATCATTACCGTGGCAATTCGCCGCACCAATATCGGTCAGAACGTCGGTGAGCCAAGTCTGCTCGATGTGTTGCCGGCGTCGCGCTACACCTATCTGCCCAACACTGCCGGCTGCTACACCGCCGAAGATGCCATTCGCACCTGCCGACTTGCGCGTGAACTGCTGGATGGACACGCCCTCACCAAGCTCGAAGTACTGGGCGACCCGAAGACGCTGTTCCCCGATATCGTGCAAACACTGAAAGCCGCGGAGGTGTTGATCCGAGAGGGCTTTCAAGTCATGGTCTACACCAACGATGACCCGATCGTCGCAAAGACTTTTGAGGAAATGGGCTGCGTCGCGGTAATGCCGCTTGCGGCACCGATCGGCTCGGGACTCGGCATTCGCAATCCTTACAACATCCTAACCATCGTCGAGAACGCGAAGGTGCCAATACTGGTGGATGCTGGAGTCGGCACGGCGTCGGACGCCGCGATGGCGATGGAGCTCGGCTGCGACGGAGTGCTGATGAACACCGCCATTGCCGGTGCGCGCAACCCAATCTTGATGGCGAGTGCCATGCGCAAAGCAATAGAGGCCGGCCGCGAAGCCTTCCGCGCAGGGCGCATACCGCGCAAGCGTTTTGCCAGCGCGTCCAGTCCGATCGATGGCATGATCTTTTGATTTTTTGCAGAGACGTGCTGAAGCGATGTGCGACCTGAACCTGTCAAATCGCAGATCTCGAGCAATCGCGGCGCACGCCGCTCCCAGATGAATTTTCCCCGTCCGCGCCAAACGCAATGAACGATCCTTCCAAACACCGGGCCATCAAGAGTTACGTGTTACGCCAAGGTCGGCTGACCGACGGCCAGGAACGCGCGCTGGTCAACACATGGCCACAGTTTGGCCTCGACTACTTGGGCGCGGCCCGCGATCTGGACACAGCGTTCGGACGCAACGCACCCAAAATCATCGAGATCGGATTTGGCAATGGCGAAGCGCTGCTTGCGGCGGCACACGCTGACCCCACTCGCGACTATATCGGGATCGAGGTGCATCGGCCTGGCGTCGGACGACTTCTGCTCAATGCCGACAAGGCGCACATGAGCAATTTGCGCGTCTATCACCACGATGCCGTCGAGGTGCTCAGCAACGAAATTGGCGACGGCACGTTGAGCGAAGTCCGACTGTACTTTCCGGACCCCTGGCATAAAGTGCGACACAACAAGCGACGCATCGTGCAGCCTCAATTTGTTGCCCTGGTGACGCGCAAACTCAAGACGGGCGGCCTGTTCCACCTCGCTACCGACTGGGCGGCCTACGCCGAACAAATGCTCGATGTCATGGAGGCTGCACCCTGCTTGAAAAATCGACTCGGTCCACGAGCAGTTTCACCTCGCCCGGACTGGCGCATAGAAACCCACTTCCAAAAACGCGGGGAACGTCTGGGGCACGATGTATTCGATCTGATCTACGATCGCATCGATTGAACGGCGAATTCTGCGACTGCTGTTTCAGCTGAAAAACTGCCTGATGCGATACTCAGAAAGCGCACCCACCTGTGCAGTTTGCAGAGTGAACGCCGGGTGAGCGGCGAGCTCCAGCGGTATTTCCGATAAAGCGACAGAGGTGATTCACTTCAACAGCGCCTCATCATGCCCCAATATGCGGAGCAATCCATCATGACGAGTTCGAGTGTCCAATTGCGTAACCTTGTGTGGACGCCAATTCCGGCTTCGTCAATTCAGCATTCTCCAAGGACTTCAACATGGCCAGCAAGACAATGCGAAACACAATCCTCCTCTGTGCTGTGCTGGTCAGCAATTGCTTGCTCGCCGCCGACGGTGAGAGTGATGATCAGTATCATCGTGTGCACTTTGGGCTTCGTGTCGGCAGTGAGATGACCGGCCGATTTGATGGCGGATGGAATTTTGACGCCGAGACACCGTATGGGGCTTACGCCGGCTGGAACTTCAGCGACCACTGGGCAATCGATTTGGGCTACACCGATCTTGGCGAGACTTCCACGCAGGTGAACGCAGCGCAGGATTACTTCCGCGCCAATGGCCACATGCTCAACCTAGGTCTGAGCTATCGACATCGGATCGCGGAGCGTTTTGATCTATTGGCCAGCCTCGGCGTATTCGACCTTCGTGAAGCGGGCGAGCTCTCCAACCTCATTCTCGACCCGCCACCAATCGGGTATGGCCCATTTCGCAACGACGATACCGGTGCTTACGTTGAACTGGGTGGGCGATACCACTTCAATGGCCCGCTCGCGCTGCGCGCGTCGTATCAGTGGTTCGACTTCGATCGCGGCGCCGATGGTACGCCGTGGATCGGGCTTGAGTTCGGATTCTGATCGCGCGTAGGAGCGCAATTGGGCGCGATCAACCGCGGCACGACCGAGGCCGCGGCAGTATTTGGTCGTGCCCGAATACGCTTCTAGATTCCCGACCAGGCTGCATCGAAAATCGCGCGCGTCGCCTGGGTGTCGAGCGGCAAGGGATTACCGCCCGCCGAGGGATCAGCTACGGCCATCTCCGCAATCAACTCGGCTCTGCTGGCATCGACGCCGAGCGCGCGCAACGTGTGCGGCACGTCGATGTCACGACGCAGCTCCAGAATAAAATTCAGGAACGCATCGAAGCTCTGCCCGGGTAATCCGAGATAGGCAGCAAGCCGTGCAATGCGCTCGTCGATGACGCTTCGATTGAACTGCAATACGTACGGCATCAGCGTGGCATTGGTCATGCCATGGTGGGTATCGAACAGCGCACCTATCGGATGCGCCAGCGCGTGCATGCCGCCCAATCCTTTCTGGAATGCGGTGGCGCCCATCGCGGCTGCGGCCATCATCATGGCGCGCGCCTCGATGTCGCTGGGATTGGCCACAACGCGTCGCAGCGCCACTGCAACCAAACGCATACCTTCCAGCGCGATGCCGTCCGCCATGGGATGAAAGCCGGGCGCGCAGTAGGCTTCGAGACAATGCGAGAGCGCATCCATACCGGTGCCGGCGGTGATCTTCGCCGGCATGCCAACGGTCAGCTCAGGATCGCAGATCACGACTTTGGGCATCATCTTGGGATGGAAGATGATCTTCTTGGTATGCGTGGATTCGTCGGTGATCACACCGGCGCGCCCAACCTCCGAACCCGTGCCTGCCGTCGTTGGCACAGCGATCACCGGCGCGATACCATCGGGATTTGCGCGGGTCCACCAATCGCCGATGTCTTCGTAGTCCCAGACGGGCCGCGTTTGTCCGCTCATGAAAGCGATCAGCTTGCCCATATCCAGGCCGCTGCCACCGCCAAATGCAACCACACCGTCGTGGCCGCCGCGACGGTAACTCGCGACACCGGCATCAAGGTTGGCGCCGATCGGATTGGACTTCAGATCCGCAAATAGTTCTGCCGCCAATCCCGCATCGCGCAAAGATTGCAACGCGGCAAGGGTGATCGGCGCACTCGCGAGGCCGGCATCAGTTACCAGCAGCGGCTTGAGGATCTGGTGCTGACGGCAATGCTCCGCCAGCTCGCTGATGCGGCCGGCACCAAAACGCACGCTGGTGGGATAGTTCCAATTGGACGTGGGGCTCATGCATTCACCAACCTATGCTTTCAAATGGAACGACTTGGGCCGCGTCATGTGCTCGTAGCCGACACTGGACAGTGTCGCGCCGCGGCCCGTGTGCTTTACACCGGTCCATGCCAACGCCGGATCCAGATAGTCGCAACGATTCATGAACACGGTGCCGGTTTCGACGCGACCACCAATCGTTTCGGCACGCTGCATATCCGCAGTCCAGATCGACGCCGTCAGTCCATAGTCGCTGTCATTCATCATCTGCACCGCTTCGTCATCGTCGGCGACTGCCATGATGCCGACCACCGGACCAAAGTTTTCATCGCGCATCAAAGACATGCTGTGATTGGTGTCCACCACGACTTGCGGCGCCATGTAGGCACTGCCCGATGCATCGGCGGAAAAACGCTTCGGGTCAATCACTGCACGCGCACCCTGGGCGACAGCGCGGCTAACTTCGTTGCGTACGAAAGCGGCGGCCTTGGGTGTTACCAGAGGTCCCAGGGTCGTTTCAGGCAGCAGCGGAGAGCCCAGCACATAGTCGTAGGTCAATGCCTCAAAGCGCTCGACGAATTGTGCATAGACCGACCTGGCTACATAGATACGCTCGATACCGCAGCAGCTCTGCCCAGAGTTGAAAAAGCTGCCATCGACCAGATTGGCCACTGCATGCTCGAGATCGGCATCTGCACGAACATAGGCCGGATCTTTACCACCGAGCTCCAGGCCTGCGCCAAGAAAGCGTTCGGCTGCCAGTGCTGCGACAGTGCGGCCGGCTGCGACCGATCCGGTGAAATTGACTTGATGCACGCGACCCGAGCGAATAATCGACGATGCCTGAGCATGATCGATCAACAGATGCCTGAACAGGCCGGCCGGGGCGCCAGCCCGATCGAGTGCCTGCTGAAAACGATCACCGACCAGGAACGTCTGTGTTGCGTGCTTCAGCAAAACGCAATTGCCCGCCATCAGCGCCGGAATCACCGCGTTGACTGCCGTGAGATACGGATAATTCCACGGTGCAATGACGAAGACCACGCCGACCGGTTCACGTTTTATGAAGCGGCGGAATCCGGCAATCGGCGTCGGTTCCACATTGGCCAATGACTCGGCCGCAATGCCGATCATGTGCCGCGCGCGGTCAGCGAACCCGCGCAGTTCACCTGCGCCGTAGCGCAGCGGTCGCCCCATCTGCCAGGCTAGCTCCGGCACGATTTCATCCTGCATCGCCAGCATCGCATCGACCGCCTTGAGGCAAAGTCCGGCCCGATCGACGATCGCGGTGTCACGCCAGGCGCGTTGCGCAGCTACCGCCCAGTCCAGAGCTTTTAATACATCACCCGCATCATCGTAGGCACGTTCCGCGAAAACGCTGCCGTCCACAGGTGAAATGATCTTCGCTGTATGGCTCATTGTACTTTCTGATCAATTGGCGGTTGGACGTTGTGATTGGGCAAGGCATCCATTGAAGGAAACAGACGACAACTTGTTCGAATCAGTAGCGCTCAAAACCGCGCTTCAGTTCCCAGTCGGTGACGCGGCGGTCGTACTCGAACTGTTCCCATTCCGCGGTGTGGTGGTAGTGATCAACCACTTCGTCGCCCAGTGCCTTGCGCAGCATCTTGGAGGCGGCCAACGCTGCGGCTGCGACACGCAGCGTCTTGGGCACCTCGGGCAAGGCTTCGCCGTGATAGGCATCGCCATCGAAAGGATCGGCGAGTTTGAGTTTCTCATCGATGCCGGCGAGCCCCGCGGCGATCAGTCCGGTGTAGGCCAGATAGGGATTGAGGTCTGCGCCGCCGATGCGACACTCGATGCGGATGCCTTTGCTACTCTCGCCGCACAGACGAAAACCGGCGGTGCGATTGTCCCGGCTCCACACAGCGCGCGTTGGCGCGAACGTACCCACCTGAAAGCGCTTGTATGAATTGATGTAAGGCGCCAGAAACCAGGTGATGTCACGCGCATATTTCAACTGACCCGCGACCCAACTTTGCATCAACGCCGACATTCCATACTTTGCCTTGGCATCGAAAAACTTCGGTGTTTTACCCTTCAAGTCCCAAAGTGAATTATGGATGTGGCTGCTTGAACCGGCCAGGTCGTAACGCCACTTGGCCATGAAGGTGATCGCCTTGCCTTGCTGCATTGCGATTTCCTTGCAGGCGTTCTTCAAGATCGCATGCCGGTCTGCCATGGTCAGCGCGTCGGCATAGCGGATGTTGATTTCCTCCTGACCCGGTCCCCACTCGCCCTTGGAATTTTCCACCGGGATGCCAGCGGCCTGCAACCCGTTGCGCATCGCACGTATCACACCTTCCTCGCGCGTGGTCTGCAGGATGTTGTAGTCCTCGATGTAATGGCCGGCAGTTTTCGGGTTCTGGTAATTGCGTGCGTGGATGGCCTCGTAGCTCTCGTCAAACAGATAGAACTCCAACTCGGATGCAAACATGCCTAGATAACCACGCTCGGCCAGTCTGGCCACCTGGCGCTTGAGCATCGCGCGCGGGCTGTGCGGCAAGTCTTTGTGCGTGTTGTGATCGAGCACATCGCAGAGCACCAGAGCGGTGCCCGGCAACCAAGGCGTCAATCGCAGTGTTGCCAGATCGGGTTTGAGCATGAAGTCGCCATAACCCTTGCTCCAACTCGCCGCCTGGTAACCCGGAACGGGCTCCATGTCGATGTCATTGGCCAGCAAATAGTTGCAGCAATGGGTTTCTTCAAACGCGCTATCGACAAAGAACTCGGCCTGAAATCGTTTTCCGATCAGGCGTCCCTGCATGTCCACCATGCAGGCGAGCACAGTGTCGATGCTGCCCGACTTCACGCCGGATTTAAGTGCAGCGAAACTCAGCGGTGCAGCCATTTAATTCTCCGTGAGAAAAAAACGAGCCGCGGCGGATCAGGCCACGGCTCCTTCGGTCATTACCTGCGTGGGCGACGGGGAGTTCGCCGAGCAGGCTTAGCATCAATGACCGGACCCACTGTGACCCGACCCACTCTTGTCCAGAGCGAATTCTTCTTCCGGCGACAGGATCAGCCGGTGCCGTCCAACAAAAAAGAAATACACGATGCAAACTACGAACCAGCCAGCCACAAACATGATGCCAGTGCGATAAGTGGCATCGGCGGTCACCTGTATGTACAGCGTCACCACCGCGATCAGCATGGTCAGCACTGCGCCCAGTACACCGAACGGACTGCGGTACGGCCGTACCATGTTCGGCCGATTTTTGCGCAAAAGCACGAACGACAGCCCCTGCATGAAGTACGAAAACATGGCGCCAAATACGGCCATATTCAGCAGCGTGGTACCAAAAACCGCCGTCGCTTTTTCGGCACCGAGCCCGTACCAAAGCGAAAACATCACGACCAAGGCGACCACGCTGCCAGCAATCATCGCCACATGGGGTGTTCGGCGCGTGCCGTGGGTGACCGATAGACCCTGCGGAAAATAGCCCGCGCGACTGAGCGAGTAGATCTGTCGGCCTTTGGCAAAAATGATCGTGTGAAAGCTCGCGACCAGCCCAAGAACTGCCACCAGCGCCAGAATCTCCGCGATATCCGACCCACCGCCGAAGATGGCGCGCAACCCATCCAGCAGCGGTTCGGTCGACGTGCTGAGTTTGAACGAGCCGAGACCGACTACGGACGAATTCAGCCACAAGATCATGAACGCTGAAACCAGAAGCGTAAACATGCCCGCCATGATGCCCTTGGGCATGTCGCGTTTGGGATCTACAGATTCTTCTGCCGCCAACGGCAACTGCTCGATCGCCAGAAACAGCCACACTGCGAACGGCAATGCGAGGAGCACGCCGTTCACTCCGTTGGGTAAAAATGGACCGTTGCCCTCAGGCAATTCGACGCCGCCCGGCCCCACGTTCATCGCCCAACGATTGAAGTCCAGATGCCCGACTGACAGTGCCCAAAACGCAACCAAACAGCCAAGCGCAAGCAGAGTAACCGCCAGTCCAATACGAAAGCTCAGTTCGACACCAATGATATTGAGCCCGACGAAGAAAACATAAAAACCGATCCACCACAGCGGCTGCCATTCCGGCCCAGTGTGAACAATGCTTCCCATGTAACTGCCAATAAAGAACACGATCACTGCTGGCGTGAGCACGTATTCAACGTTCTCCGAAAGACCCGTCAAAAATCCGCCCCATGGCCCCATCGCCGTTCGCGCAAACGAATAGGCACCACCGGTATGCGGCAACGCAGGCGACATTTCAGCGAGACTGAAGGTCAGGCCAAGATACATTACGCTGATGATGACTGTGGCGATCAGCAGGCTACCCCAGCCCTGTGCCAGGCCAAAATTCCAACCCGAGAAATGTCCCGAGATCACCGCGCCAACGCCCAATGCCCACAGCGACCAGACGCCGGCATAGCGGCGCAGTCCGCGCTTATCGAAGTAACTCTTGTCTACCTTGGTATAGGTGACGCCCGATGTCTCTGACATGCACTCCCCCGACTAGTGTTTGGCTGCCTCTGCAGTGATATGCCGCGTCCCCAACGCGGAACTATTGGTACATCCGTCCAGCGCCCACTTGAAATCGTGTGCCAACCGTCCGGCCCACTGCGTCTGGCCCAGACAATTGCTGATCAGATCGTTGCGCACTTCGATCATCGCGCCGGGTAGGCCACGTCGTTCGGCGTGCCGATCGATGCTGTGATACACGCCTTGCTCAGGCGCATACGGAAGATTGTCGCCGACGCAAAGACTGGCATCGCGGCGCACGGATTCGAGAATGCGATCGGCCAGACGGCGGTCGCGCCGACTGATCACGCCGACGTGCCAGGGCCGTGATTCGCCGTGGTACTGAGGGGTGAACGAATGAATCGAAATCACTGCCGTCGCCAGTCCATGCGAAAGTCGTTCGTCAATCAGCGTTTCGATCGCCGCGTGAAACGGTGCGTAAAGCCAGTCGCTACGCCAGCGGCGCTCAGTCAGCGAAAGGTCCGCATTGCCGGGAACCAGCGTGCCTTCGCTCTCGGTTACGATCGAATCCGCAGCAGCGAGGTCACGGTTGAGGTCGAGCACCAGTCGCGAATGGGTGGCGAACACCAGCGGTGCATCGAGCAACGCCGATAGTTGCTCGGCCAAGGCAAGAGCGCCGATATCCCAAGCGATGTGGCGTTGCAAATCGGCAGCCGCAAGACCAAGCCGATCGTAGCCCTGCGGCACGTAGTTGCTGGCATGCTCGCAGATCAGCACGGCAGCACCAGAACCCTTGCGGTTGAGAATCGCGACCGGTGCCGCTGCGGTGGATCGGACGAAACCCTGCATGTGCCTGCAACCCGTAAGTGCCATAAAGGAAGGTCTGAATAAGTCACGACGCCGTCTTCGCCACACTGCTTATGGCTTGCCAGACCCCAAAAACCCTGCGGTTTTTCGCCCCCTGACTCAGGGGCCTATCGCGGCTCCGGACTTGTTCAGATGTTCATTAAGTGAAAGTGTAACCAGATGTAACGAGAATTACAGAACGGAGACTATTGCACCTTTCGGTAAAACATCGTACAAACTGACATCGCTGTCAACTGTTTTTGTTGGCGGCTTGAGCAAAAAGGCTGAGATTGCGCATGACGCAGACCGTCGTCGATCAGTTGCGCGAAAGTCTGGGCAGTTTCCCGGTGACCGAACGCCGGGTGGCGCATCGATTGCTGGCCGAATATCCGATGGCTGGACTGCAGAGTGCCACCGACCTGGCGCGTGCGGTCGGCGTCAGCACGCCCACGGTGCTGCGCATGGTGGCTCGTTTGGGTTTCGAGTCTTATGTTGATTTCCAACGACGACTACGCGACGAACTGACCGCGCAGCTGAGTTCTCCGTTGCAAAAACCCGTGGCGCTGCGCAGCCCAGGTAAAAAGGCGCAGGTGCATGCACACATCGCGCTGGGTGAGGCGGTGGCGCGCAATGTAGAAGAGACCTTTGCCAACCTATCCGCACAGGAAGTGGAACAGGTCGTCCGGTTGCTTGGCGATAGAAAGAATCGCGTTCATATGATCGGCGGGCGCTTCACCGACGCACTGGCGCGCTACTTGTCGGTGCAGATGTGCATCATTCGACCAGGCGTCAGGCATCTGCAGGATCAGGAAGCCAATTGGCAGGACCAGTTGCTCGACATGGATCATCGCGACGTATTGTTGATATTCGATATACGTCGCTACCAGGCTTCTTTGCAGCGACTGGCCGAACTGGCTGCAGCCAAGCAGGTGCGCGTTCTGTTGATCACTGATCAGTGGCTGTCGCCGATCGCCAAAGTTGCCAAGCATGTGTTGCCGGCACGTGTCGTTGTGCCCTCGGTCTGGGATTCCAGCGCCGCCCTGATGGCCATCTGCGAAGCCTTGCTCGCCGCCGTGACCCGTGACAATTGGGACTATGCGCAAAAACGCATTCGCGATCTGGAACGGTTACGCGCCGGTGCAAAATCATAGGTACAGGTGCGTCAGTCGTAGTCGAGAATCCCTGAAGCACAATTGTCGCACCGCGGCCTGGATGCGCGATTCGCCCGACCACGTACACGGGCGAATCAATGCCAAGCCAGCTCGGTGCTTGACCAGGGCTATCGGCACGCCTTAGCGTTCGGCTCAAGACAACAGGACACAGCAATGCGACTTTCGACTCGACGATGCTTTGCACTACTCGCCGCATGCTGGCTCTGCCAAGGCATCCACGCCGAGTCCAAAACTGAAGATCGCTGGAAAGGAATTGAGTACCGGGAAATCGGCCCGGCAATCGGTGGGCGCATAACACGTGTATCGGGTATTTCGGGCGATCCACTGACTTACTATGCGGCTACAGCACAGGGCGGCGTCTGGAAATCGAGCAATGGCGGCCAGGACTGGGCGCCGATTTTTGATCAGCAAATCACTCAGTCGATCGGCTCGATCGCGCTGGCGCCGAGCGATCCCAGTGTCGTCTACGTCGGATCGGGCGAAGCCAACATCCGCGGCAACGTCGCTATCGGCCATGGCATTTTTGTATCGCGCGACGCCGGCAAGTCCTGGCAGCACGTTTGGAAAACCAAAGGCCAGATAGGCACGATGGCAGTCCATCCGCGCAATAGCGAAATCGCCTATGCCGCCGTGCTCGGCTCGCCGTTCGGCCCCAACCCGGATCGCGGCGTTTATCGCACCCGCGATGGCGGCAAGACCTGGCAGCAAGTGTTGAAAGTGGATGCCGATACCGGTGCCTCGGATATAGCGATCGACCCGCAGCGACCCGCTGTCGTTTTTGCTGGAATGTGGCAGGCACGCCGTCAACCTTGGCACTTGAGCACCGCGGGCAAGGGCAGCGGACTGTATCGCTCCGGTGATGGCGGTGACACTTGGGAGAAAGTTGAGGCCGAGGGATTGCCCAAGGGCGAATGGGGCAGGATCGGCATTGCGATTGCGCCCAGCGATAGCCTGCGCCTGTATGCGCTGATTGAAGCAAAGGAAGGTGGGTTATTCCGATCCGATGACGGCGGTGAAACCTGGAAGCGGCAGAATGCGCAGCGCGCGCTGCAACAGCGCAACTGGTACTTCTCAACGCTGACGATCGACCCGCGCAACGCAGACATCATCTGGTTTCCGCAGGTACCGCTATTGCGCAGCATCGATGGTGGCAAGACGGTGCAGCAAGTCGATGGCACGCGGCATGGCGATCATCATGATGTCTGGATCGACCCAACCGACACACGTCGTATCATCGTTGGCAACGACGGTGGCATCGACCTCTCGCGCGACGGCGGCAAGACCTGGTTCGCGCCGCGACTGCCACTGGCGCAGCTGTACAACATCGATGTCGATGATCGTGTTCCGTATCACGTCGGTGGCACCATGCAGGACGAAGGCACATTCAGTGGCTCGTCCAACAGTCGCTTCGATGATGGCAATACATTGGCCAACTGGATTTATGCCGGTGGCGGCGAAGCCGGAGATTTTCTGTATGACCGCGGTCAGGTCGGCCACGCCTATGCGGGCGAGTACAGCGGCTATATTTCGCACCACGTCGAAGGCAGCGGCGATTATCGAAACATCAGCGCCTACCCGTTCAACAATTCGGGCCATGGTGCAGAGGACCTGAAATATCGCATCCAGTGGACGGCGCCCATCGCCGCTTCGCCGCACGATACCAAAGTGATTTACCACGGCGCCAACGTGCTGCTGCGCAGCCGCGATCAGGGCAGCACCTGGAGCGCGATCAGCCCGGATTTGACGCGCAATGACAAGAGCAAGCAAAGATGGTCGGGCGGCCCGATCACTGGCGACAATACCGGTGTGGAAATTTACGACACAATCTTTTCGATAGCAGAATCCCCGCTGCAGAAAGGGTTGATCTGGGTCGGCAGCGATGATGGCCTGATCCAGCTCAGTCGAAACGATGGCGCGACCTGGTCAAACGTCACCAGCAAGGCCTGGCCGGAGTGGGCGACGGTGGAATCGATCGAGCCATCGCGTCGTGATGCCGCGGTTGCGTATGCAGCCATCGACGCGCATCGGATCAACGATTTTCGGCCTCATGTGTTCGTCACGCGTGACTATGGCCGCAGCTGGAAGCGCATCACGATGGGGCTGCCCGAAGACATGCACGTGTTTGTCGTGCGCGAGGACGAGCGGCGTGCCGGCATGCTTTATCTCGGCGGCGAACGTGGTGTATTCGTCTCCCACGACGACGGCGCGCAATGGGAATCACTGCAGATGAATCTGCCGCCAGTGGCCGTGGTTGATATCGAGGCCCGACATGACGATCTTGTTCTGGGAACGCGCGGTCGCTCGGTTTGGATTCTCGACGACGTGAGTGCACTGCGCGATCTAGATGCGGCCGCGCGTGAGCGCGATCTACATCTGCTGGCGTCAAAACCGGCTGTGCACTTGAGAAAGGGTTGGCGCTGGGACAATCAGGGTGAAATTGAAAGTGCACCCGATGGCGCGCAGATCAGTTACTGGTTGAAAGAAAAATCAGCGACACCGCTCATGCTCGAGATTCGCGACGGCTCAGGACTGTTGCTGCGCACACTGCGCAGCGACGCCAAGCCCGCGCGCTGGCCCGAGGATGATGCCGACGAACCGGCAGCGCCGCCCAAGGCCGCGCTATCGCTCGACGCCGGTTTACATCGCGTGATCTGGGACCTGCGCCACGAAGGCGCGCGCATTCCCGTGCGCGCCAAGGTCGATCTCGGTGATCCAGAGGAAGGCGCCCCGGTTTTGCCTGGCGTGTATGCACTTCGACTGATTCACGGTGATCGGGTGTCTACCGGCAGTATCGAAGTTCGCGCCGATCCCGAGTCGACTGCCAGCATCGCCGACAGGACTGCCGCGTTGCAGTTCCAGCTCGCGCTGCGTGATGCGTTGAATCGCAATGCCGATGCCATCGACCTCGTTCGTGCGGCACGCGAGCAAAGCGCCGACATCGTCACGCGACTCAAGGAACGCCAGCCAGAAGTCGTCAAAGCCGCGCAGTCAGTGATCGATCGCAGCGATGCCATCGAAGCGAAGCTGCACAACCCGAAGGCCGAAGTCGTCTACGACATCCTGTCTTTCCCTGGAGGTGCGCAGCTTTACTCGCAGATCTCACCCCTGTATGCATTCGCGCTGCAGTCCGATCGCCCACCGCCGCAAGGCCAGCGCGAACGCTGGGCCGAACTATCCAGCGAACTCGGCGCACTGCTTGCCGATATCGACGCACTCAAGCGCAACGAAATTGCTGCGCTGGAAAGTGCGTTGGCTACGGCGAGGATTCCGCGATTGATACTGCCTGAGCATTGACGACGCTGCGCAACATCATGCCACGCGCAGACGCGCTTGCCTTTGCAGGAGCGCACCCCGGCGCGGCAAACCTCAGCGCAGACCACTGCCCGCGCCGCACCGTACAACCCTGCGTCCCCGTGGTTACGGCTTAACAAACAACGCGCGCCAACCGTCCTGACCCAGGCGCCGCAAAGTTTCAATATTGCGCTCGAAGATCGCTTCGGCCTCGGGAAACGCGGCGACGGCGCGATCGATGCTGGCTTCTCGCAACAGGTGCAATGTTGGATACGGCGCGCGGTTGGTGGCATGGCTGATGTCGTCGGCAGGGCTGTCGGCGAACTGATATTCGGGATGGAAACTCGCGACTTGTAGCGCACCATCCAGATCCAGTTCGGCGACGGCGGCTTCGGCCAGCTCCAGAAAATCGTTGTAGTCGAGAAAGTCCTGCAACACGCGCGGATGGATCAGCAGGGTGGTGTCGACCAGCTCCGGGTCTGCGTCTGCAAGCAAGCGCAGCTCGCGCACCAGATCGTCCATCAGCGCCTGAGCATCTTCGGCCGTGCTTACCACCCAGCGAATCTGGTTCTTGGCGTGCACGGCCTTGGCGAATGGACAGAGGTTCTGGCCAATCACCGCGCGCTCCAGCCACAGACGCGTGTTGCCCAGCACCGCGGCCTCGGATGTATCACTGCTATCAACAATTGCCGGATGTCGCGAGCTCATGCCCGGATTGTACGACCAGCACTGGAACCCATTCCCGTTGCCATCCATATGGGACGCAGTCAACACTTGTATTCGCTGCGCATTTCGGGTGCAGTGCAGCGCTTCATCACCAGACCCTTCAAAGGAACGCCATGCACCTGCAACCTGCGCTAATCACCCTGCTCAACATTCTTCTGCTGGTCATGGCTACCTATGCTGTCGGTACCGCGCGCGGGAAGTATGGTGTCAAAGCACCCGCCACCAGCGGACCAGAGGGATTCGAGCTCGCCTTCCGCGCGCACATGAACACTATTGAGGCCACGGTGATTTTTCTACCGGTATTGTGGCTGGCCGCGATCTACAACCCGCTGACACCAATCTATGTCACCGTGCTCGGCTACGTCTGGGTTGTCGGCCGCGCGTTGTTCCTGTTCGGTTACTGGCAGGCGGCAAACAAGCGCGGCATGGGGTTCATGGTCGGTACGTTGGGTTGGCTTGGCCTGACGGTTCTTGCCAGCTGGGGCGTTATCAAGCAGATGCTTGCCTGAATTGCTGCACCCCTGCCTACGATTGCGCTAGTCCCATCGCAGTTGTCTGTGTACAGCGAGGCTCGACCCGACACCATGCTCGCGTTTGATCGGCCGCGCCTCGCAATCAACTCAACTAGGGCGGGTCTGAATAAGTCTGCACTTCGTCTTCGCCGCACTGCTTATTGCTTGCCAAACCCCCGCTCTCAACAGCGGAGCTGGTCAAAACCTGCGGTTTTTCGCCCCCTGACTCAGGGAGCTATCGCGGCTCCGGACTTGTTCAGAGGTTCCCAGCGGTGGAACGCACCAGCAGCACTTTGGCAATCTGGCCATGCAGATACCCGACCCCACGCGCCACATGCAACATGACAAAAAGCCCGACCACACCAGTCGCGAAGATCAGCGGCAGCCAGGCGTCGCCAAGGAAGTTCCAGTTGCTGGTTACTTCGATGCCATCGATGAATAGTCCCGAAAAATTTGAGCCGTCCACCATGCGCACGAACGGGGCAGCAACGAAGGCCGCAAATACCGACAGTCCGGTCACTGCGACGGTGAAGTAGATGATGCCAAGCGGCAGCATCATGATGAAGTACAGCATGGTCGTCCAAGTGTAGGGATCGGTGATCAGATTGCCGATTCGTGCCCAGAAGCCGTTGGCCGCATTGGCATACGCCGGGCGCCTGGGCATGCGTTCGCCCAGCATGACTTCGACGATGCGGCCCTCCACCAGCGACAGCACGCGCACCAGGCCGAGAAACAAAAGCGCGACCGGAATGCCGATGATCAGAATCGCCAGCCCGGCCGACAGGCTCAACCCGACGGCTACAAAGGTGAAGTAAAAAATGCCCGTGGCCAGCGACAGCGCCATGTAGAACAGACTGGCATAGGCGCGCGGATCGGCGATCACACCAAAGAAGCTGCCCAGCATCGACTGCGCTGGCTTGCGCGGCGGCGTGCGCAGTGCGCGCGTGATCTGGATTTCCTTGTCCCGGTAGATCTCGGCGACTTCTTCTGGCACGCCATATGTGGTGGCCATGCGCGCAAGCAGATCGGCTTCGCTGATGCCACGGTTCTCTGCGAGCTCGGAACGCAGGTGCTCTTCCGCGTCGTACAGCGCATCCTGTATCAACGCTGGATCGGCCCCCTTGAGGGCTTCACGCAGCTGATCGAGATAGGCGGCAATGGTGGTCGGAGGTGCAGTGCTCATTGGAATTTTCCTTCGAGGATGGCATCGACAGAATCACGGGCGGATGACCAGGTGTCAGTCCAGCTGCGCAGCACTTCTCGACCCATCGCAGTGATCGTGTAATAGCGCCGCGGTGGTCCGTCGACTGAGGGTTCAACAAGACTGTCCAACAGCCCTGCTGCGTGCAAATTGCGCAGTACCGGATACAGCGCGCTTTGCTTGCTGGACAGCAACGCGTCCTGGGTTTGTTGCAGCTGCTTGGCGATCTGGTAGCCATACAGCGGCCTGGACGAGTGACCCAGCACGGACAACAAAACCAACGAAACAGTGCCGGCGCTGAGCTCCTTCTGGAACTTGCGCAAGTGAAGCTCGGTATCGGTCATGGCGTCATAACATCAAGTGACTGGTAGTGTTAAGTAAATAATACCGGTCACTAGACGATAGAGCATGTGCCCGAAGTCATGGCTGGGACGCGACGATTTTGCGATGGCTCGAAGCCACCAAGGCACGACTGGATCAGGCGCGGCCGCAACTCGGCACGGTCAGGCGCTGCCCGGCGCGGATTAAATAATTGGGCGCGCGTAGGCCATTGGCGGCGGCGACGGGCGCAACGTCGCAACCAAACTTGCGCGCGATCGCGTGCAAGGTTTCGCCCCTGCGCACGAGATGCGTGCGTCCGATGCCTCGGTTCGATGCGCTACGGTTTGCGATCATCGGGCGCATGGCGTTGGCTGGTTTACGCGCCTCGTGCAGCTCCACGCTACGCTGCGCCAGCAGGCCGCTGCGGCAACGCGCGGCATACGCCTCGGCGCCTGCCATGGGTATCTCAAGCACGCTGCCGGCAGCAATGCGCACATCGGCCTCGGTGCGCGGATTGAGGTTGCGCAAGGTTCGAAACCAGCCGCGCGGATTGCCAAATTGACCCATGCAGACGGCCAGTTCGTTGATTGACGCGGCGCGTTCCAGAGTCATGGTTGCGGGGACAGCATCGATCTTCGGAAATACCAGTCCATAGTCGTCCGGATGCAGAAACAGCCACGCCGCGGCGATTACCATCGGCACATACTCACGCGTTTCCGGTGGCAGCGCGTTGTACACATGCGCGTCCCAGAAGCGGCGCTGGGTGCCACCCGCCAGGCGGCCGACACGGCCCTCGCCACCGTTGTAAGCGGCCAGGGCAAGCTCCAGATCGTTGTTGAAAACGCGGAACTGATCGTTGAGAAAGGCAACGTTGGCCTCGGTGATCCGGCGCGCATCAAAGCGTTCATCAAAACCGCCATTGCGCGAAAGTCCAAAGCGCGAAGCGGTGGCCGGCATGAACTGCAGTAGTCCAGCAGCACCAGCGCGCGAGATTGCATGCACCTTGCCGCCCGATTCCTTGGCCAGCATGCCAAACAATAAGGCCTCGGGCAGTCCCGCCTGCTCGTACACCGGCCACATGCGATAGCGCAGATATTGATAGTTTTCGTGTGCGTCCAGCAAGTTGGGGCGCATCCAGGTCAACCACTCTTCGATCGATGCCTTTACTGCCTCATTCAGCAGAATCACTTCATCAAGCTTTTTGCCCTTGAGCAGCGCAACGCTGCGCGCGACTTCTGGGATTTGTTCCAACGGCACCGAGCTCGTTACGCTGTCCGCGTCCAGCGTTTCGATCTCGGCAGCCGATGCAGCCGGGTCCGCGGCACTGCGTCCCAGCAGAGCCACCTGCATCAACTCCAGTGCGCGCGACTGCGCCTGCAACGCGCCAGCTGCGTCGCAGTGGCGTTCGCCCAGACAGGCGGCGACGGCGGTATCCAGATTCTGCCGCGCTGCAGTCAGGGCAGTATCCACGACTTCACGTTCACCGCGGTGCCAGGACTCCAGCGTGCGCTCAAACGCCAGCGCCGCTGCGCTCACCGCGGTGTTGTGCGCCCCCGCGGCCTGCTGCTTGGTGGCATTGCCCGCGCAACCGGCCATCACTATCAATACCGCATAGACGCAAACGCTTCGCATCGTGGCAAACCTTGGTTGAGACGGGCGCACGGTAGCCGCCCCACTGCAATGGCGCAACTTTTGTCGTCCCGGCGTAGATAGAATCGTGATCCAAGCTCATCAAGGAAGCCAGACGTGTCCAGCATTCACCTCGGCAAAGGCAACCAGGACGTCTACCTGCTCGCCAAGTACGGCAACCGCCATGGATTGATCGCAGGCGCTACCGGTACCGGAAAATCGGTTTCGTTGATGGTGCTGGCTGAGGGCTTTTCGCGCCTGGGTGTGCCGGTGTTCCTGTCCGATGTGAAGGGCGATCTCGCCGGTCTCAGTCAGAGTGCAGTCATCGGCGAAAAGCTGCAGGCGCGCATCGACCGACTCGGGCTCACGGACTGGAAGGCGGAAGCAAATCCGGTTGTTTTCTGGGACATCTACGGTCGCAATGGCCATCCGGTGCGCACCACGATCACCGAGATGGGACCGAATCTGCTGACCCGCCTGCTGGAGTTGAACGACACCCAGGAAGGTGTATTGCAAGTCACCTTCAAAGTGGCCGACGAGAACGGCATGTTGCTGCTCGACCTGGACGATCTGCGTTCGATGTTGAACTTTGTCTCGGAAAACGCCAAGGTGATTTCCGCGCAGTACGGACTGGTGGCGCCGCAGTCGATCGCGGCGATCCAGCGCTCGCTGCTGCGACTGGAAACCGAAGGCGGCGCGCAATTTTTCGGCGAGCCCGCGCTTGAGCTCAAAGACTTCATGCGCCAGGACACGAGCGGCCGCGGCATCATCAACGTGCTCTGCGCAGAACAGCTCATCCTCAAACCACGCGTCTATTCGAGCTTTCTGTTGTGGATGCTGTCGGAGCTGTTTGAAAACCTGCCCGAGGTCGGTGATCTGGATCAGCCCAAGCTGGTTTTTTTCTTCGACGAGGCGCACTTGCTGTTCGCCGACGCACCGCCCGCTCTGAAACAGCGCGTCGAACAAGTGGTGCGACTGATCCGCTCCAAAGGCGTCGGCATCTACTTTATTTCGCAGTTGCCAGACGATGTACCCGACGTGATTCTGGGACAGCTCGGCAATCGCATTCAACACGCGTTACGCGCGTTTACACCGCGCGACCAGAAAGCGGTGAAGACCGCAGCCGAAACCTTCCCACCGAATCCCGCCTTCAAAGTCGTCGAAGTCATCACCCAACTGGCGGTCGGCGAAGCGTTGGTCAGTACGCTGCAGGAAGGCGGGGTCCCGTTGCCGGTAGAACGAACCTACATGCTGCCGCCGCACTGTCGCATCGGCACGATCACAGACGATGAGCGCAAAACAATGCGTGCGCGCTCGCCGATCGGTACGCGCTACGACGCTGCAGTCAATCGCCAATCCGCGCACGAAGTTTTGAAGCAACGTGCCCAGCAGGCCGCAGCGGTCGCCGTCCCGGTAAAGCAGAATGCGCCATCTGACAATGCGATGCCTGCACCTGCGCCCCAAGCGCAGCCCGCACCGCCCGGCTGGGGCGATCGGATCAAGTCCTTCCTGTTCGGCACCGCGCGACGCCAGGGCGCACTCGAGGCTTTCGCTAAATCAGCCGCGCGCAGCGCCGGCACGCGGGTGAGCGGCCGCATCTTGCGCGGTGTCCTTGGCGGCGTCACCCGGCGCCGCTGAAATGTCGCGCTGGCGCCCGCCCGTTGCCGGCAGCACGGCAATCATCACGCCCGAAGGCATGCAGCGCATGAAGGCCGAGCTTGATGTGCTCTGGCGCGAGAAACGACCCGAGGTGGTGCGTGCGCTCGCTGCGGCGGCGGCAGAGGGCGATCGTTCTGAAAATGCCGAGTACACCTATCGGAAAAAACAATTGGGCGAAATCGACCGCCGCGTCCGCTATCTGAGCAAGCGGATACCTTCGCTGCGCGTAGCCGGCGGCGCACCCAGCGACCTGGGGTGCATTTTCTTCGGTGCATCGATCGAGCTGGAAGACGAACAGGGCGCGCTGCATCGCTATCGTATTGTTGGCCCCGACGAAACCGACGCGCCTGGCGGCCTGATCAGCATTGATTCGCCGCTGGCGCGGGCGGCATTGCGCAAACGCGCGGATGAGCAGTTCAGCGCAGAACTGCCCGGTCGCAGTGTCCGCTTCACCGTCTTGTCGGTGCGCTATCCGGCGAGCGTCAACAATTGACTCGCGCGTTGTCTACCACACCGAGGATCGTTCGACTACTTGCGCGTTTCACGTCCATCCAGACACAATCCGGCTGCAATCCGCTGTGCCGGGATTCCTGTTCTAACTGGGAGCCGCACCATGTCGCGATTCATGTGTATACGCTGTCTGCTGGTTGTCGCTGGATTAGTCGCTTCCTCAAGCGGATGGACGGAGACGATCTCCATTCGTGCCGACCCCTGGCTACCGTACAACGGTCTCGGTAACAAGCCACCGTCTGGCTACATGATCGATTTGGCAGAAAAGATAGCGCGTAGCAATGGCCATTCCATCGACTACGCCAACATGCCCTGGGACGACGCGCTGGGAGCGGTGCGCAAGGGCGAATATGACTGCGTGGTAGGCGCCGCGCACGACGATGCCGATGACTTCATGTTTCCCGATGCATCGTGGGGAAAATCGCAAAATGGGTTCTACACCATGGCCGAATCCAACTGGCGGTACACCGGCATGCAAAGTCTCGAATCGATTCGTCTGGCGGTAATCGATGGGTACTCCTACTCCGATGAGCTGGACGCCTATATCGAAGCGCACCGCACTGACGGCAAGGTTGTCGTCATCAGCGGCATCCGCCGCGCGACAATGAGCGCGGTGTCGCAGTTGGTGGCGAAGAAGGCAGATGCCTTCGTTGAAGACGCAAACGTCATGCAGCAGACCCTCAACACCATGGAGATGAGCAAACGCGTCCTCAATCGCGGCACCCTCGACGCGCTTACCGATGTCTATATTGCCTGCACCCCGGCCAAGCCACTCGGCATGGTATTGGCGAAGCAGTTTTCCGACGGGCTGGTAAAGTTGCGCGCGAGTGGCGAGCTGCAAAAAATTCTGGATGGCTACGGGTTGAAGGACTGGGAACCGTGAGTCGCTTTGACGACGCCCTCAGGCATCGTCAGGCGCGGTGATCGTCGTGAGTAAATGCCAGGCGCACACCCCGCAACAGCAATAGTTCACTGCATGTGCGCCCGAAAAGATTTTACCAACGGGCTGCAAATTCGGCCGGTCGCGGCTCACGCCGCTCCCACCTCAAGCGTCGCGGGTAACCGGCAAAATTTGCCAACAAGCTGCAAGTCCAGTTGATCGAGGCTCACGCCGCGCCCATGGCAAGCATCGGGGGCAGCGGGCAATGCAGGGATGCGCATACCACGCGCAGCATCTCGGCCTCGCCAACGGCAACATGGCCATCGGTCGAGATTGAAGTAACCATCGCTTCGACCAGCATCTGCTTGGCAATCGCGTCCAGTGCATTGAGCTGGGGTAAGGCCTGATCCATGGCGATCACCCAGTTGTCTGGAACGGCGTATTGCGGCGCCGATTGTTGAAACAGCGCGTTCATTCCGCTCGCAAACGCGCGCCGCGCGCCGGCATCGTCGTCGTGACCAAAAGCAGCAAGGATCGAGAAAAGGTCGCCAATCTGTTCGCGGCATTGCACCAGTTTGCGCTTTCCGATCACCGCCGAGCGTGCGGGATCGAGCACGTCGGTAATCTGTGTCGATACCAGTTTGGCCAGACAATACTCGAACAGTCCGATCTTCCCGTCGGCGTGGATCAGGCGTTCCAGCAGCGCACTGAATTGTTGCAAATTGGGGCGCGGGAAACGGCGGATCGCGGGAAATGCCATCGCCGCCAACGGCAGCCGCGACATCGGGTGCAAACCGGCGACTTTCACCTGAAGCTCTTCGGTCGCTGCCATCGCCGATGAGCCGGCGTGGCTGGCAATCAGGCTCAGTTGGCGCGAGGCCATGGCTGCATCTGAATCCAGCAACAAGGCAAACACCACTTCCATGGCCCCGGTCTGATCGTGGGCCGCTTCCTGCAGGGGCTCTGGAATCTGCCGATGAATGGCGTCGGCAGCGCGATAGTGATCGGCTGCAAGGTTGCCCACTTGGGTCGAAACCTGTCGCGGCGACACATATATTTCGGCACGCCGGGAGGGCAATACAGCGGATGCCGCAGCGCCTGGGGCTCCGCCGGCCAGCCCGGAAATGCCGCTACTCGCCATTTCTGCGTCAAGCGCGAGCACGTCGACCGGTGACGACCAGCGTTTGGCGATCTCGGTGTATTGACGCGGATCGAACTGGGGATCGAGGCGCTTGATCCGCTCAAGCAATGGCGGATGTGTGGCAAACAGCGCCGAGTATCCGACGCCATCGCCGAACAGCATATGGCTGACTTCCTCCGCGTCGGCATTTTCCAGCTTCGAGCCCTCGGCAAGCCCGCCGACCTTTTTGAGTGCGCCGGCGATGCCGTCACTCTGACGGGTGAATTGCACCGCCGAGGCGTCGGCCAGGAACTCGCGCTGCCGCGAGATCCGCGCCTTGATGATGCGGCCGAAAAAAACGCCGGTGTACCCGATGATGGTCACCGCCACCGCCGCGATAAAGATCGGCGCGGTGCCCTTGCTGTCGCGCACATGGCGCATGTTCTCGAGCAACTTGCGCCCAACAATACCGAGCACGAGGATGCCGAAGAGCACGCCCATGAGCTTGATGTTCAGCCGCATGTCGCCATTGAGCACATGACTGAACTCATGGGCAATCACGCCTTGCAGTTCGTCACGAGTGAGTTTTTCCATCGCACCCCGGGTCACCGCCACTGCCGCATCGGCGGGAGAAAAACCGGCGGCGAACGCGTTGATGCCGGCTTCCTGTTCGAGCACGTAGATCTCCGGTACCGGCACTCCGGAGGCGATCGCGATTTCCTCGACCACATTGCGCAGGCGTCGGTGGTGCGGGTTACGCGTGTCCGACGACACCAGGGTGCCGCCCAGCGACTGCGCCACCGCACTGCCGCCAGAGCGCAGCGATGCAATCTTGAACAAAGAGGCCATTGTGATCAGGGCAACGGTGGCGATCGCACCAACGATCAGGGCGCCCGTGTTGGCGCCGAGAATCTGCGCGAACGACAACATCTCGCCCTCCTCGCGCGACTGCCCGGCAAACAGAACCAACACCAGCACAAGATCAATTGCCATCACAATTGCCAGCACGGCAAGCGCAAACAGCAGCAGCATGCGCTTGGACTGCGCACGCGCCAGTCTCTGACTCTCAAAAAAGTTCATCGCAATGGACTCGGCGTGGCAAAGCAATGTTCGACGGCCAAGGCGCCACTTGATCTGTGGCGCCCGCCAGCGGCGATGCTGAAATGGCGTGCTGTAAGGTCAGGTGAACTTGACCTTGGGCGCTGCCCGCATCGTTTCATCCTCAAGCTTCAACAGTGAGGCTTCCTTGAAACTGAACATGCCGGCGACGATGGTATTGGGGAACATTTCGCGCAGCACGTTGTAGTGCATCACGCCGTCGTTGAACGCCTGGCGCGCAAACGCCACCTTGTTTTCGGTTGAGGTCATCTCCTCCGACAATTGCATCATGTTCTGGTTGGCTTTGAGGTCCGGGTAAGCCTCTGACAGCGCGAACAGCCGGCCCAGCGCGCCGGTGAGCTGGCCCTCGGCTCCGGCCAACGCCTGCATGGCGCCGGCTTCGCCGGGATTCGCCTGCGCGTTCTTCAGCCCGCTCACTGCCTGGTTGCGCGCGGTGATCACGGCTTCGAGCGTATCGCGCTCGTGCGCCATGTAACCCTTGGCCGTTTCGACCAGATTGGGAATCAGGTCATAGCGACGGGTCAACTGCACGTCGATCTGCGCAAACGCATTTTCGTAACCACGGCGTCCGCGGATCAGGTTGTTGTAAATGCCCATTGCCCAGAATCCCAGCACTGCCAACAACGCAAGAAAAATCAGTCCTGCCCACATGTCGTGACTCCTTTGTTGTCATTGATTTGGCTGGGCTTCAGCCACGCGCCACGCGACTCGTTGCTATAATCGCGCGATCGCCAAAGAGCATAGCATGCACATTTTCTCAGCCGTTCGGGTCGTTCGTGACAAGTCCATTCTGAGCCGGACTGTGGGTATGGCAATGATTGGCGCGGCGTCGCTGGCCTGGGCTGATACGTCGAGTCAGAGCGTTGCTCCCGCGCACGTCCTGCCGACACCGATCAACGCGAGCCAGGAAACCGTGCTTGCCTACGAAATGGACCGTCTGGCAACCGGCATCATTCGCACGGGTTATGTACCCGGACTGGCCTGGGTGATGGTATCCAATGGCCGTGTGGTGGATGCCAAGGGTTACGGCCTTACCGACGTCAATACCCGCGCCGCGGTCAGCGCCGAGACGGTGTTTCGAATTGCGTCATTGTCCAAGGCGTTTGCTTCGGCGTTGAGCAGTTTGCTGGTTGACCAAGGAGTGATCGATTGGGACGACCGCGTCCAGGACATGGTGCCGGCTTTCCTGCTCAAGGACCATGATGGTGCCGGCCGTCTGCGCATCGACGAACTACTCAGTCATCGTGTCGGCCTGCCTTACAACACCTTTGATCGTCAGCTGGAGTCAGAAGAACCGTATCCGATGCTGGTGGAAAAACTTGGCGCGATTTCGCCGCTGTGCTCCGTCGGCGATTGCTACGCATACCAGAATGTCGCGTTCAGCCTGATCGGCGATGTGGTGTTTGCGGCTACCGGCGATTTCTATTCGCACCAAGTCGAGAAGCGGCTGTTCCATCCGCTGGGTATGGCCACCGCCACCTATGGCCGCGAGGCATTGCTGGGCAGCACCAGCTATGCGCTGCCCCACGTGGGTAGCCTGGGCACCCTGCGCTCGGTGATTCCCAAAGAAACCTATTATCACGTGCCACCGGCGGCCGGCGTCAACGCCAGTGTCAACGATCTCGGTCAGTGGCTGTTGGCACAACTTGGTCACCATCCGGAAGTGCTATCGCCCGAATTGATCGCGTTGCTGCATGCGCCCCAGGTCGCCACACCCAACGAACTCTCGTCCTCACCGTGGCGCCGCGCGCGACTGAGAACGGCCGCCTATGCACTTGGCTGGCGCGTATTCGACTACTCTGGCCACGACATGGTGTTCCATGCTGGCGCAGTCCAGGGTTATCGCGCAGTCCTGGGTATGTTGCCCAATGAAGATTTTGGTATCGCGATCGTCTGGAACGGCGAAGCCGGCGTGCCATCAGGGCTTTTCCCGACCATGATGGACCAACGATTGGGCCTGCCAGCGCACGATTGGCTGGAGCTGGCGAAGTTCAAACCACGGGCGCGGGCGAAGACCAAGCGGCAACGCCAATAGCTGCAATTCGAGCGCTGGTTGGGGGCGGCTCGATCGGCTGCGCGGTTGCGGGCCAGTCACTACGGCATCGGTGCCCTTGTGGGCAACTAGTCCTGGATGCCGTCGTCAGCTACACGCGATGCCCATAGGCATCGCGTCAACTCGAAATCTCAACCCGGATACTTGAACTCGATGCGGCGGTTGAGTGTCGAGGGCACCGGCTTGCCATCACGTAACGCCGGTTCAAACATCCACTGTTCGACTGCGCGAATAGCTTCGCGATCGAAAGCGCGCGGCGGGTCGGCACGAATGATTTGGGCATCGCTGACACGGCCGTCGACACCGACGGTGAATCGGATCTCAACCCAACCGGTGAGCCGACGCCGATAGGCCAATTGCGGATAGCCGGGTTGCACCTGGCGGACCACCTTGGCGTCTTTGGTTTCGCCGGTCGGTCGCGCGGGCGCTACCGGAGGCGGTGCGGCCACTTCTGGTTCTGACTCGGCTTCGGCCACTGGTCGCGTCTCGCGTGTCGTACGCGTGCCTGCTGCGGGTTGCGCCGCAGTGGACGAGGGCTCGGTGCTCTCAGTTGCAGCAACCTGCGCCCGCGCCTGCGTCGCCAGCACCGCCTGCTCAGCCGCAAGTCGACGGTCGTCGTCACGCTGAATCTGGTTCTGCAGTGCGGCCAATCGCGACTTCAGCTTCTGTACGGTATAGGAACCGGGGCTCGACGCATCAAGCAGGCCGATGATGCGCACGGCCTCATCGACATTGCGCGCCGCGATTTCTTTCTCAGCGATGCTCACACCCAGAGGGAAAAGGTCGACCAGTCCCTGCGTCGCCTGAACACTGTCTTTGTCTTGGTCCAACACGGCGAGGTAGTACTCGATTGCATTGTCGCCTTCCGGCGCTACCAGACGATCCTGACTGAAGGCAGCCGATGCACTGCTGAGCAGCTCGGGTACGGTAGCCGGCACCACCGTGCTAGCGGCGGCTGGAGTGACGGTGCCCGGCGCTACCTCGGCCGAACCACCCGCCTGGACATTTGCAGCAACCGGCGCCACCACTTTCGCTGGCTCTTCCTTATCGCCGCACGCAGACAAGGCCAGCACCGCGACAATCATTGCGCCATAGAGCGGACGCACCAACCCTAAGCGAAACCCGCTCCCGAAGCGGCCATAAAATTTGGTGTTCATCAGAGCATCCTCTTTACAGACGGCCAGTGGTGCCGGGCGCACAGGCTTGTGACGCTGCGCCTTTGGTGAGCGATTATAGACATGAAAACCGGAGCGAAGTCTCAAAACGCCAACCGAGTCACCGCACGCCGCAGGAAAAATAGCTGTGGAGTGCAGGTTGCGTCGGCTTCTGCGACATTTGTTTTCAGCCGCGACCCGCATGCTTGCCCCTCAGTGCAGAGCGATCGGGTGATTGGGCTGGCTCCTGTCATGCCGCCGGGCAAGCTGATCCGCGCTGCTGTCGGCTGGCACAAGTGAAAGGGATGAACCAATCTTCCGGATCAACGACGTGGTAAACGCCAGATGAATCGCGCCATCCGATTTGCTACTCAGGATCAACGGCCCGACACGCTCAGGCGTTCCAACTTCGGTGCGAGTTGCTGGCGAACCAGCTCACGGAAGTGGGCGATGTTGCAATCTGCAGGCTTGGCCTGCGCCGCGCGTAGCGATCGGATTTCCGAATCCCAGAAAAAACAAACCACCGCACGCCGGGCAGCCATGCGGTGGTTTAGAGACCCAACTACTGCTAGATCAGCAAACTACTTATTTTTTCTTAGCAGCTGGCTTTTTAGCAGCGGCTTTCTTTGCAGCTGGCTTTTTAGCAGCGGCTTTCTTTGCAGCTGGCTTCTTGGCTGCAGCTTTCTTAGCTGCCGGCTTCTTCGCTGCCGGCTTCTTGGCGGCTGCTTTCTTCGCTGCCGGCTTGGCGGCGGCTTTCACTGTCACTTTCTTTTTCGTTACAACTTTCTTGGTTGCTGCTTTCTTGGTGGTTGCTGCTTTCATTTTATGTACTCCTGTTGTGGTTGGCAGTTGCTTGCCCGGTTAAAACCGTTGTTGAACGCGCGCGCTCACTGCCGTAAAGCGCGTGCGCAATAAAGACCCAGATCATTGCCGTGACCAACGGCAATGAGACAACCATCTGGACCATGAAGGGAAGCGTGAGCGGAAAGACGAAACATCGATCGCTGTGGAAGCGATTTGTCCGACTCGATGGATGTTTCGTTGATGTGCTTGCAGCTCATTGTGTGATTTGCTTACAGCTCATTGTTGACTTGTGACTGTCACGCTCGGCGCAAAACTAATTCGTGACGCGTTGACTGTCAACTGATTTGTTGATCTAGGTCGATTCGCGCGTTCGCTGGAACCACTCCAAAGGGCACGCATGTGTGTTCCTCGGACACGACTTGCGCAGCAATTCACTGCAGACATTCACGCAGAGCATTTGCAAACTTTGTGATGTCTTGCGCAGTTCTGCACTCGGTTGCGCAGACCAACAAGACGTCATCTGCACCTGGAAAGTGATCACCTACAGCGACACCGGCGAGCAGACCGCGCGATGCAAGCGCGTCGATCACAACGCGCGCTGGCTTGGACAGCTGCAGTGCGACCTCATGAAAGAAAACGCCGCTGTAGAGCTGTCGCACGCCGTCGATCGCACACAACGCATCGCGCAACTGACGGGTGTTGTGCGCTGACTGTGCGGCGACACGACGCAGGCCCTCGGCACCTACCATGGCCATATAGATGGTGGCTGCGGTGACCAACAGTCCCTGGTTGGTGCAGATGTTTGACGTGGCCTTGGCGCGACGAATGTGCTGCTCGCGTGCCTGCAAGGTCAGCGTGAATCCCTCGCGACCGTCGAGATCGGTGGTGCGGCCGACGATGCGGCCGGGCATGTTGCGTACCAGTTCCAGCTTGCAACAAAAGAACCCGAAATACGGACCGCCCGAGGACATTGGTACACCCAGTGGCTGCCCATCGCCGCAGGCGATGTCGACTCCGGTTTGCCCCCATCGTCCGGGCGCCTTCAACACAGCGAGGGCAACCGGATTGACTACGGCGATCACCAGGGCGCCGCGCGCGTGTGCCCAGTCGGTCAATGCATCCACGTCTTCGAGCACGCCAAAATAGTTCGGCTGCGGAATCACCAGCGCGGTGAACTCAGGAAGCTCAAGTGCCGCCAGCACCTTGGGATCGACTTTGCCGGTGCCGGCATCGAACGCAACCTCAACCAGTTCAATCTGCTGTGTACCCAGGATGGTCTTCATTACCTTGCGGTAGGCCGGGTGCACAGTGCTGGGCACGACCACGCGTCGCGTTCCGCCCTTCTTGCGCGCGCGCTCTGCCATCAGCACGGCCTCAGCCAGTGCGCTGGCACCGTCGTACATCGAAGCGTTGGAAACATCCAGGCCGGTCAGCCGGGTCATCGCGGTCTGGAACTCGTAGATCAACTGCAGCGTGCCCTGACTGGCCTCAGCCTGATATGGCGTGTAGGCTGAATAGAACTCGCCGCGCGTCACGATCGCCCACACCGCGGCGGGGATGTGATGGTCGTACGCACCAGCACCGGCAAAACAAAGCGGCACGCCATCCTGTGCAGCGCGCTCGCGCATCAGACGACCGACTTCCATCTCGTTGAGGCCAGCGGGCACACCAGCGAGTTCGCCTATGCGCAGGGACTCCGGGATCTCGTCGAACAAGTCGTCGATGCGCTTGGCACCGATCGCCTTGAGCATTGATTGAACATCGGATTCAGTATGCGGAACAAACGGCATGTGCCACTCCGGATTTGAAAGGGGCGCGCTGATACAGCCTGCGCTAATACGCAGCTGGCCGCGCGAAGGCGGCCAGCGCGGTCAACAATGGCGAGCGAGATCAGTGCTCTTCGTTTTCCATCAGTTCAGCATAATCATCTGGAGACAGCAGATCGTCGAGCTCAGCCGGCTTGCTCGGCTTGATCACGAAGATCCAACCCTCGCCCCAGGCATCGCCGTTGATGATTTCGGGAGTGTCGCTGAGCGCCTCATTGATCGCCACTACGGTGCCCGAGATCGGACTGTAGACATCTGAGGCCGCTTTGACCGACTCCACAACGGCGCCACCATTGCCGGCGTCGACGTGATCGCCAACTGTGGGCAACTCGACGTAGACCAGATCGCCAAGCTGCGCCTGGGCATGATCCGATATACCGACAGTGACGTTGCCATTGTCTTCGAGACGCGCCCACTCGTGGGACTTGAGGAACTTCAGATCACCTGGGATTTCGTTCATGGCGATGCTCGCTGAGATGGATAGGACACGAATGGAAACAGGACACGGCGCGATTGTAACCGAGTGACGTATGGCCTGCGTGATCAGATTCCCGCGCAGGGTTTGCCGTCTCGCACAAAGGGAAACTTCACCAGTCGCACCGGAACCTCGCGGCCGCGAATATCAACGCGGAGGTTTTCGTGCGCGCCCGCCGGAACGCGAGCAAACGCGATCGACTTGCCCAGTGTCGGCGCGAACGAGCCGGAAAGGATCTCGCCTTCACCGCAGTCGGTGAGCACCCTCTGGCCATGGCGCAGCACGCCCTTGTCGTCCATCACCAGGCCAATCATTTCGCGTCGCACGCCTGCCTGCTGCGCTGCCAGCAAAGTGGCGCGCCCGATGAAGTCGCGATCAGAGTCCAGCGCCAGGGTCCAAGTCAGCGCCGCCTCGAGCGGCAGCACGCTCTCATCCATGTCCTGACCGTAGAGATTCATGCCTGCTTCCAGGCGCAGCGTATCGCGTGCACCGAGGCCCGCCGGCCGCACACCGGCATCCAACAGCCGCTGCCAGAAGGCTGCTGCGCCTTCTCCGGGCAGCATAATCTCGAAACCATCTTCACCGGTGTAACCCGTGCGCGCGACAAACATTCCGTCGATATCGGCGCCGGCGAACTTGCCCAGCTTCAGCGCCGCGGTAGCGCCGGCCGCAGACAGCAGGCCGGCGCACTTGGCACGCGCATTCGGTCCCTGCACCGCAATCATGGCAAAATCGCTGCGCTCCTGCAGGGTGACGCCGAATACGCTGGCGTGGCGCGCCAGCCAATCGAGATCCTTGTCGCGCGTAGCGGCGTTGACCACCATGCGAAAAAACTGCTCATCGCGGAAATAGACGATCAGGTCGTCGATCACGCCACCCTGTTCATTGAGCATGCAGCTGTAAAGCGCTTTGCCTGCAGACTTCAGCTTGTCGATATTGTTGGCCAGCAGATAGCGCAGGAAATCGCGCACGCGCGCGCCGCGCAGATCCACCACGGTCATATGCGAAACATCGAACATGCCGGCATCGCGCCGCACCTGATGATGCTCGTCGATCTGCGATCCGTAGTTGATCGGCATGTCCCAGCCGCCAAAATCCACCATACGTGCGCCGAGCGCGCGATGCGTTGCATTGAGTACAGTCTGCTGGGTCATAACGGGTTCCGAGAATTGGGATACGAAATTTGCGCGCGCGCAGCATAGCGAGCCGCCTCAGTGGTCGATAGCGGGCAGTGTTTGAGAGTTTCTGGTTGGGCTCGGCTGATCGGATCGATGGGTGCCGGCTCGGCCGGCGCCGAAGCGCCTCACTCCTAGGGAACCTCTGAACAAGTCCGGAGCCGCGATAGCCCCCTGAGTCAGGGGGCGAAAAACCGCAGGTTTTGACCAGCTCCACTGTTGAGAGCGGGGGTTTGGAAAGCAATAAGCAGTGCGGCGAAGACGAAGTGCAGACTTATTCAGACCTTCCCTGGACGGGTGCCAGCAGTGCCAGTGCCGCCTCAACTTGGGGCATGCGATCAATCGCGCAGGCAACGCGTACCAATGCTGCGGCCAGCTGCGTCGGAGTTGCGGCAACCAAAGTGGCATGCCCGACTTTGCGACCAACGCGCGCAGTTTTGCCGTAGTCGTGAAAATAGCCACGCGGCTCCGCCATTACCGGTTGGCGATCGGGAAGCTCGCCAATCCAGTTGAGCATCGCGGAGATGCCAAGGGTTGCCGTGCTGCCCAAGGGCAAGCCTGCCACCGCCCGCAGATGGTTGGCGAACTGGCTGCAGTCGGCGCCCTCGATCGTCCAGTGTCCTGAATTGTGCACGCGCGGCGCCATTTCATTGGCGAGCAGCTGACCATCGCGTTCGAAAAGCTCCAATGCGAACACACCAACATAGTCGAGACGATCAGCGAGCAGTTGTGCGAACTCGAATGCCTCGGCGGCAACCTCATCGCTGTTGGGCGCTGGCGCCAGACTGAGTGACAGTACGCCATCCGCATGCCAGTTTTGCGTCAGTGGATAGGCGCGGAACTCGCCATCCTGCGCACGCACTGCAACCACAGAAAGCTCGCGATCGAATGGTATGAAGGCTTCGAGAATCAACGGCGCGCGTCCAAGCGCCGCCCATGCCGCGGCGATGTCGTCGGCTGAGCGCAGACGGAACTGTCCTTTACCGTCATATCCGAGCCGGCGTGTTTTGAGGATGCACGGAAACCCGATCTCGGTGCAGGCCAAATCCAGGTCTTCGCGTGAATCCACAGCCCGGTATTCGGGCGTGGCCATGCCGAGTTCCTGGAAAAGTTGCTTCTCTTGCAGGCGATCCTGAGCCACCTCGAGCGCGTCGGGATTGGGATACACCGGCAGACGTTCGGCTAACCAGTGTGCCGAGTCTGCCGGCACGTTTTCGAAATCAAATGTGACCACGTCCACCTCACTGGCGAAGCGCGCCAACGCGGCTGTGTCGTGATAGTCGGCCACGATCAGCGGCACGAACTGCGCCGCACAGGCATCCGGCGCTACATCCAGCGCAAGAAAACGCATGCCCAGCGGAGCACCGGAAAGAGCCAGCATGCGCGCCAATTGGCCTCCGCCCAAAATGCCGATCGTGGTCATGGCAGCCTCGGGTCTGATTTGCTGAGCACTTGCTCGGTCTGCAGCCGGCGGAATTCTTCCAACGCCGTCGCCACCCGGGTATCGCTCAATGCGAGTATCGCAGCTGCCAACAATGCCGCATTGATCGCGCCTGCGGTACCGATAGCCAGAGTGCCCACCGGCACACCCGCTGGCATCTGCACCATCGACAATAGCGAATCAACACCATTGAGCGCTCGCGACTGCACCGGAACGCCAAGCACCGGCAGCCGCGTCTTCGCGGACAACATTCCCGGCAGATGGGCAGCCCCGCCAGCGCCCGCGACGATCACCTTGATGCCGCGACCACTCGCCTGCTCGGCATAAGCAAACAGCAGGTCGGGCGTGCGATGCGCAGATACCACGCGCGCTTCGTGGCTGATGCCCAGGCGCTCCAGCGTGTCGACACAGTGCTTCAGCGTCTCCCAATCGGAACGCGAGCCCATCACAACGCCTACCTGCACAGTCGCTTCGCTCATACTCGCTCCGAGTTCTACCGGGTTCTCGCGGTGGCCCGCACATCTCCCACCCATCCTACTGCGGCCATGATTCGCTCCGCACCCGCTGCACCGCGCAATGTCAGCAACCGCAGAGAAAACCCTTATCGGGATTCCCTTGCAACACCCCGACAATAAACATGCAGGCCGGTCGCTGCTATCTTAGCCGCTCACTCACTTTGCGTAGCTGTCATGGCTCTGGATTCGCGCTTTCTCTCCATTCTTTGCTGCCCAGTCAGCAAAAGGCCATTGCTTGCGCTCGGCAAGGCCCGCACCGAGTTCGTCAACCAGGCGATCAGCCGCGGTGATGTGCAGTTCGTCACTGGCGCTGCGGTCACCCAGGCGATCCAAGAGGGTCTGATCAGCGACGACAGCAAAGTCATCTACCGCGTCGATGATGGCATACCCGTGTTACTGCCAGACTCCGGTATAGGCACGACTCAGTTGCACGATTTTCCGCAATGAAGTTTGTGCCGACTGCGGTGAGCGCCACGCTGGTGCGCGCCGATGTCGCGCGCGCGCTTGAAGAAGATCTCGGCGCCATCGACCTCACTGCACAGCTGTTACCCGCGTGGCACGATGGTCGGGCGCACATCATCACGCGCGAGGATGCGGTGCTTTGTGGCAGCGACTGGGCTGCGGCCGCGTTCCACGCGCTCGATAGTCAGTCCACGATTCGCTGGCACGCGGCGGACGGCGACGCGATCCGCGCCGGACAGACGCTATGCGAGATCAGTGGCAAGGCGCGCGCGATCGTCAGCGCCGAGCGCACGGCGCTCAACTTCTTGCAAACGCTCTGTGGAACCGCCACCGTTGCCCGGCGCTACGCCGATGCGGTCAAGGGCACGCGCACGCGCATACTGGATACGCGCAAGACCTTGCCCGGTCTGCGTGTTGCGCAGAAGTATGCGGTGCATTGCGGTGGCGCGAGCAATCACCGCGCTGGCCTGTTCGACGCCGTGCTGATCAAGGAAAACCATATCCGTGCGGCGGGTTCAATCGCTGCTGCCGTAGCCGCTGCGCGCGATATCGCACGCGGCCGCATGGTTGAAATCGAGGTGGAAAATCTCGCCGAATTCGAACTTGCGCTGGCGGCACAGCCTGATCGCATCATGCTTGACGAGTTGTCGGCCGATGACATGCACACTGCGGTCGTGCTCAACGCAGGGCGCGTGCAATTGGAAATATCCGGAGGCGTTGCGTTCGAGCGGCTGTCGGAACTCGCAGCGATCGGCGTCGATTACATCTCGGTCGGTGCGCTGACCAAGCATGTGCGTGCGATCGATTTATCGCTGCGCATGCTGTAAAGCCCGGCTCGCTGTACGTTGCCGAGCCACAACAGCGCAGCAAGCCTCGCTCTAGAACAGCTCCGATGCCTCGATGATCAGAGGCTGATCACGCCCGCGGCAAACAACCCACCAACGACCAGTGCGGTCAGCACCGTGCCAATGATCACCCACTTGCCAATGCCACCCCCAGAAGTAGCCGGGGCCGCGGACACCGCGGTGCGTTTGGCGGTATCGGAAGCAGCAGCGATCTTCTGCATCTCCAACGCTGGCGACACCAGCATGAAGCGGACAGTATCCAGGCGCAGCTCTTGCCCCGGCTTGAGCATACCGGTGTGAACGCGCTTGTTGTCAACGAAGGTACCGTTGGCCGAACCGATGTCTTCAACCGCAATCCCATCCGGCATCACTTGCAGCTTGGCGTGATGGCGCGAGACTTCGTCTGAGGGAATGCAGATATCGCAATCTGGCTGGCGACCAACAGTCATCGTGCCCTGCAGCGCGAAATTCTTGCCGAAGGTACTGCCCGATACGCCCCGCAAAATAAATTTGGGTAGGGCCTGACGCACCTTGGTGCGACCATCTTCAACATCCTCAGCGGCCGGCGGTCGGGTGATCGAGGGCATCGGCTTGTTCTTGTCGGAGGCGACGACGCGGGCGCCGATCTTTCCGAACAAGATGATGTCCCCCGGTTTGATCGCGGAATCGCCGACCACTTGCTTGCCATTCAGCGCCACCGCATTGGCTGCGCTGGTGAGCCTGAGCGTGGCCCCACTCCCGCCCATGTGCACTTCACAATGTTGCGGCGCGATACCCGCAGCCATCAGCACAACGTCTGCCCCGGCACCGCTGCCAATGTGCGTGATTCCCGGATTCAATTCGGCCGGGCCATGCTCGCCGTTGGGGAAAAGGAGTTTCATTGCGCTCGTCGCTCCAGAGTCTTGGTGTTTTCTCGCTGCCAATCATAGCGGAGCCGCGGCCAACGCATAGCCTCCCCGATCAAAGTACCGTGGTCACAGGACACTGTTTACTCTCTTCTGCCACCGGGAGAAGTCGATCCGCACGGCCGGATGCGGGCACGGGCTCGCCCGGGTCCCGGATAAAACCGCGAGCCAACGCGTCACCGCGCATTCACCTGCAAACGACAGGTTACACCGCAGGCGCGATCAATCAACTTCGCGCGCTACCCGTAATCCGACGGTATTGAAAGCAGTATCAGTATCGAAACTGTGGCGCTGCGCCAAGTCCAACTCGGCAGCGTTGCTGGCCCAGGCGCTCCCCATTGCCAAGTGCTTGCGGCAACCCGATTCGCAATCCGAAACCCACTCGCGGACGTTGCCGGCCAGATCGTGAATGCCGGCGGCCGCGGCAAAGCGACGCGCTGGCGCTGTCTCAGCAAATCCATCGGCACAACTCAGCGCTGCGCGATCACGATAGGTCGCGTTGAACTGCTGATCGCCGACATTGGCGCGACAGGTATCGCCCTTGTTGGCAGAGCGTGCCAAAGCTGACCACTCGTTGGCATCCAGCAGCCGATAGCGCTTGCCGGTCGCTTTCGACAACCAATCAACGTAGGCCTTGGCATCATCCCAACTGACGCAGACTACCGGATGGTCGGCGCCTTGATTGAACCCGGGCGCTTGCCAGGTACGTGAGCGGGAACTACGAAACAGCGACTCACGGTCGCGGCAACTGGGCCGCACAGAACGCGTGCGCGAGCCTTCACCCGCCCAGAAACGGCGGAACTCGGCCACACTGATTTCACCGCGCGCAATGGCCAATCGCTTGCCCGCTACGGCGGCGACCATCATCGCCGGCCCCGATTGCTTTGCGCCCTCAACATCGGTGAAGGCGTAGCCAGGCTTGCCAATACCGGAAGCACGCTTCAATCCGTCACTCGCCTCTTTGTTGCCAGGAGCGATCAGCAGCGCACGCTCGAACGCGGCTTTGGCCTTGGGCTCATCCCACTTCTCGATCGCTTGCGCGCCGGTCGCCAGCAAGGGCGTGATCAGGGCGGTGCGCTGCCGCTCGAATTGCGATTTCAGCTCACCTGCGGTGTCGAATGCTCCGGCAACTTCGATGGCACGCTGTGAGCCTTCGATCCATTCGCTGATCTTGCCTTCAGCGAGCTTTTCGGCTGCGATCTTGGCGAAAGCCCGTCCGGTATTGAGCAGACCCATTTTGGCTTCGATGCCCTCCGGTCGCATGCGCAAGAGCAGGCGGTAGCGATCTGTCGCATTGCGCCCTGGTGGTTGCGACAAGCGTTGCGCCGCGATGTCGGCGCGGCCCATCGACGTCAGAAATGCGATTGGATCAACCACCGTGATGGCGAGCGCGTTGCGCATTTGCGCTTCAATGGCCGGATCGAGTGCCGCGTCTGTGGCGAGTAGATCGGCTGTGGCCAAATCATCCGCGACGATTCCGTCGCCAGCGACTGGATCGGTCGTCTGCGCAGGCTCAATCGTTTGCCGCACATCCGTTACGGTTTCTTGCGGTGTTGATTCCTCGGGTGGCGGTCGCGTGTTGGCCTTGATCGAGGCGCTGATGGCGTTTTCTTTTCCACCCCGTTGCTGCCACATGCCCAACGCCACCAGCAAGGCACCCGCTAAAACCAAAGTGAACACGACCCAACCCACACGCGATGGCTTGGCGGCAGCAGGTGTTGGCGCCACCGCTGCGGAATCATCGACTGCGTCTTGCACTGACCTGGGCACGGCGCGGTTGGCCAGTGGTGTGGGCCGATCTAAATGAACTGGGCTGGGCGAGGGCGCGGCACTCGTTGCAGCAGCGGCCGGCGTCAATGGATCAGTCGCTACCGCGCTAGGCGAGACCTGACCGGTCAACGGACTGGCCATTGGCTCGGGCATCGCGGCGGGCTTGGCCGGGAGCACTGGCAGTGGATGGCTCAAGGCAGTGACCGGCACCATGACTGGTAGTGGCAGGGCTACCGTCGGCGCGCCGGCAGCGGTACTGGACGGTAATGCATGTCGCGCAGAACCGATGCGTGGCTCCAGTCGTGCGAGTTCAGCCAGAAACTCTTCCGTGTTCTGAAATCGCTCGTTCGGGTCCTTGGCCATCGCCCGATCGATCAAGGTCTGCCAATGCAACTTGTCATCGGGTAGCCGTGGCACTGGCTCGAACACGTGTGCATAGGCAATGGCGAATCCATCATCGCCGTTGTAGGGCGGATTGCCGGTGACCGCCTCAAACGCCAGCGCACCCAGTGAATAGATGTCCGATCGCCCGTCGACATCCCCACCGCGCGCCTGTTCAGGACTCATGTAGTGACTGGTACCGACACTGACGCCAGCATTGGTGATGCGCGAGGTTTTGGTGACTGCGCGCGCGATGCCAAAATCAGTGAGTACCGGATTGTCGTTGATATCGAACAGCACGTTGCCCGGCGCCACATCGCGATGCACGAAGCCGCGCTGGTGCGCATAACCCAGTGCCCGTGCCACCCCGGCCAACACCCTGACCGCTTCCGACTCGGGTGCCCCGTGATGAATGCGCTTGAGAAAATCGCCGTTGGGCAGATGCTGCATCGAGAAGTAATGCAACTTCTCCTCGGTGATGCCGACGTCATAAACCGCCACGATGTTGGGATGCGACAGCGAGGCGAGCGTGCGCGCCTCCTGCATGAATCGTCGCGAAAAGCTCGGGTCCGACACCATGGCCGGATTCATCACTTTGAGCGCAACCTCGCGCTCAAGCGACGTCTGCACGGCGAGATAGACCATCGCCATGCCGCCGACACCGACTTCTCGCTTGATCAGATAACCGGGAACCTGGATCACAGAACGGGCTCAGGGGAGCTAGGCCCTCGATTCTAGTGGGTTCAGCCCGGTTCCGCGAAGCGTTCGCGAAAAAGCATTCGCGAAAAAGTGAAGCCCGGCATGGTGCCGGGCTTTGGATTTCACAATTTTGGCGCTTTCGCTCCCGACTGAACGCTTAGAGACCGCCTTGCACCGTCACATACATATGCGCGTCCGGGGCTTGGTTGTTGTCCTCGGTGAAGTCGATACGCACGAACCGCGGGGCTGCAATCACCTCGCCAGGAGTAGCTGTGATGGTTAACAGCTGATCGTCGATGATCGTGACTGGGGTCTCAAATCCATTTGCAAAAATGTTGACGCCGCCAACACCACCCCCAAAACTGAACGTCGCCGGCGTCACAACCACGTTCAACCCAGCGACATTGTTGACTGTCACCGTCCAGGAAGTAGGCACCGCTTTGGAGTTGGTGAGCGTACGCGTCCACAAACACGAACCCACGCAGGCCATGTTGCGCGCGCTTGCCAGGTTCAACGTCTTCGGATCGCCGGCGCTTGAAGGATTGGCGGCGAGGAAATTGGCAAATGTCTCGCGCAGCACAAACCCGGCAAAGGGCGCCTCGTTTACCTGCGCACGACCCGACCCAACATCGTCTGCCGTCCAGGGCGCTGACATGAGGTCGTTGAGGCCAGCTACCTTGCTGGTCAGCATCAGCGCGGAGTGAACTTCAGAAGGCGTCCATGTCGGCTGAATGGCGCGCACCAGAGCCGCTGCGCCTGCCACATGCGGCGAGGACATCGAGGTACCGCCCATCGTGCCGTAATTGAGTCCGATGTCGTGTAGCGCGGCGTAAATCGCAGTTCCTGGTGCGGTGATGTCCGGTTTGGTCACTGAAGTCAGGGCACTGGGACCACGCAGGCTAAAATTCGCAAGCACGTCACCCAGGGCCTGTGCCGGGTTGAAGTCGACAAGCACTTCGGTCGGCGCGCTGGCATTGATGAAGCTGGTCAGCGCCGCTCCTTCGGTCTGCAAAATGGTGTAGGTAGGCGTCGACTCGCCACCAGTTGCCGGATTCAACACTCCAGCGACATTATTGGAAAGAATGACCACTTGTGCGCCGGCAGCCGTCGCGTTCTGGATCTTTTCCACAAACGTACATGAACCGCGCGGTACATGTGCGACCGCGCCTGCATAGAAGCTTGCCGGAATCCCGCCGGTGGAGGTGCACGCGAGCGGATTAGTTGGATGTTGACGAATCGGCACGTCATTCAACACGGTGCCGGGTAGCGTCCCGCCACCCTTCGCCAACGGAATGTTCTGAGTATTCGCAGGCGGTGTGCCAGGGGCCACGGTATTGAGCAACCCACTCACGACATAGTTCTGATCGTGCGAAGACGCAGCTACAGTCATCACCCACGGACCGAGATGGTTCACATCTCCTTCTGGAGTCGGGTTCGTGTCTCGCGTGTTGCCAGCAGAGGCTGCGACGAAAATGCCTGCACCCACTGCGTCAAGGAACAGGCGGTCATTGTCAACCCAAGGCGAGGTACCGCCTGAAATCGAAAAATTGATGACATCGACCCCATCTTCGATCGCGTTGTCGATCGACGCCACGATCGCTGCGCCGGCACAGGTCGAGCTGTCGCAAGCTTTGTAGCTGCGCAGACTGCCGCATGGGGCGACGCCTGCAATAGAAGTGAACCCGAAAGGCAACGTCGGTGCAGGCACTGCAGAAGTCGTAACAGTATTACCGACCGCCGTGCTCGACGTGTGCACGCCGTGCCCCGTTGCCGTGTCCTCTGGGGCCGGGCCATTGCAGCGTCCGCCGACGTCCGTAGTCGCGCAATCCACCGCGCTGATTCGCTTAGGATTGGCGACGCTAAATCCACACGATGGGTCGTTGGCGAAGGACGGGTGATCCAGGTTGGTGCCCCCATCGATCGAGGCCACAACAATGCCCTGCCCGCGCGTACCGGCTACTGGTATCGGTCCCGGGATGTCCCAGAGTTGGTCAGCCCCGATAAAGCTCGGTCCACGATAAGTGTGGAGATATTCGACCCCGGCCTTGCGCACGCTTTCTACGCCGGCAAGCACGGATATCTGCTGTGCTTCTTCTGCGGACAGCTCAAGCGCCACGCCATTCATTGCCACTTGATAGTGATGCGTTGGAGACACTTGTCGGTCGAGTCGCTGCGAGATCGCGGCAATGCGTTCGAGCTGAACACGATTCACTTCCAATTTCAGTAGCTGGGCCGCAGCACTGCGAAGGTTGATTCGATCCCCGGCACGCGCCATTTGGGGCTGCGCCGCCGTGATTCGCTGCAGGACGCCTCCGTTGACGAAGCGCACAATGTAGGACTCGCGTGCTTCCTCAGAAGCCAAGACAGGGGTTTGCGCCTGCACCGGGGCGTAGCTGCCGGCGCCCAGCAGAGCTATGGAAATGGCTGACGCCAGTGCGCCGACTCGGATGGAAGTCTTCATTGGTATTGCCTCTTGACTGAATGAGGTGCGGGCCAGCGGCGTTCCATGAGCCGAACCCATACATTGGCAGGTGCGTCCGCTCATTCCGTGGCGGGCTAGCGCCTCTTTATATCAGCGGTTGAACGCTCGAACAACCGAAGCCCGAACGCGCGCCCGAACATGCGTTCGCATGAACTGTGCATTTCGGTTAAAAGTGCCGTCGAGTCCGCTGCACGATAAGTTCCGCAGGCCAGATGCACCAGCTATTTCGACTACAGGCGACATGATTTTGATAGGTTCAATCCTCGAACCCATTCACAAAGCGCGCTGGCTGGTCGCAGATGTTGATCACTTCGACCGCCATTGGCTGATCGCCGCAGTTGAAGAAGCGTTGCCACCATGCGTTCGCCGGCTCGGCGCTTGCCGCGCCAGGCAACTACTGCTGAGATCGGCGCATGAATCCCATCGTCTACGCCATACCGGTGTTCTTTCTGTTGATGGCCATCGAAATCGCGGTCGCGCGCGCGCGTCGGCGCAGCGCGTATCGCCTGGCCGATTCGATCAACAGCGTCAGCCTCGGCACCATGTCTCAAGTCGCGGGCGTGTTCACGCGCCTGTTGTCGCTCGGCATCTATGTCTGGATCTATGAGCAGGTACGCCTGTTTGACTTGCCGGCCACGTCGATCCTGATCTGGATTGGGGCGCTGGTGGCGTATGATTTTCTCTACTACTGGCATCACCGTCTCGGCCACGAAGTAAATATTCTTTGGGCGGCGCATGTCGTGCACCATCAGAGTGAGGAGTTCAACCTCAGCACCGCACTACGCCAGACCAGCAGCGGGTTCCTGCTCGGTTGGGTGTTCTATCTGCCGATGGCAGTGGCCGGCGTGCCACCGCTGGTGTTTGCCAGCGTGGCGTTGATCGACCTGCTTTACCAGTACTGGATTCACACCGAACAGATCGGTCGACTCGGCTGGTTCGATCGGGTGTTCGCCTCGCCGTCGAATCATCGCGTGCATCATGGCGTCAATGATCAGTATGTCGACAAAAACTACGGTGGCATTTTGATCGTGTGGGATCGCCTATTCGGTACTTTTCAAGACGAGCGCGCCGACGATCCCGTGGTCTACGGTACACGTGCGCCACTGCGCAGCTGGAACCCGCTGCGGGCCAATCTCGACACCTATTTCGATCTCGCCCGCGACAGTTGGCATGCGCGGCGTTGGGGCGACAAGCTGCGCGTGTGGATTGCACGTCCCGGCTGGCGGCCGAACGATGTTGCACTGGCATATCCGAAACCGGCGTTTGCAATCGAGCGCGTGCGCAAGTACGACACCACGCTTACAATTTTCGCCCAGGTTTATTGTCTGTTGCAGTTCATCGCAATCGTTGCTGCCGGCACGCACTTTTTGGCCATTTTGCCCATGCTCAACAGAATCGATGCCGGCCTGTACGCCCTGTTCGTTCTCGCCTCGCTTTGGATTCTCGGTGGTCTGCTTGAAGCGCGGCCAGGGTTCCGCTGGCTCGAGCTGATTCGGCTGTTGTCCATCGCCTGCGGGGTATCGATCACGGGACACTGGTTCGGCAATGCGTTGTCCCCCGCCCTGAGTTCAGTCATCGCGTTCGCATTGGTCGCATCAGGGTTGGCGGCGATGTTTGGACTGAGATTAGCCCAACGCGGCATCGATCCGATCGAGGCTTGACGTGCAGATTTCTACAGTCTGCTCCGACGCAGTGCTCGCACTTGCATCCATCGGGTCTGCTTGGCAATTGTGGCGTGGTCGGCAGACCGGTGCAGCGCTTTGCATGGCGCTGATTGCGCTCGCTGCAACGCTGGGTTTGCTGCGCTTCGCCGGAGTTTCAGCGCTGGTCGAATGGCACGGACAAGCCAGTCGTATTGCCGCGCTGCTGGCGTTTCCGCTGTTCTGCTGGATCTTGTGGCGCACGCAGCAGCGGCATGCAGTTCCACGTGCGTGGGAGATCATCGCACCGGCGTTCGTGCTTGGCCTGCTGGCGTTGTGGCCAGGTGTGGACCGTTACACCACCCTGATCGGAGCCACGGGTCTGGCGGCGGCCCTGGTCGCCGCACTGGCGTCCGTGCGCAGCGATCGAATCGCATTTCTGATGATTGCGTGGGCAATCGCACTGTACGCAGCAGCCGGCCTCTGGGTCGGCAGCGTCGGGCACATCGGCCCAATGCTTCGCGTCGACGTTTATCACTATCTGCTCGCCGCGGCCAATCCGCTGCTGGCGCTGGCGCTGCTGCGCCTAACGCAACACCAGACCCCGGCGCTGCAGTAGCCCCGGCAACGATTACAATGCCCGGCTCGCCAGCCTGAAACTCCTGGCAGACCGTGCGGTCGAAGCGTATTCCCATTGCATTGGAGTCTTGATGAAAACCTGGCTGGTTACCGGCGGTGCCGGATTCATTGGTGGCAATTTCGTACTGGAGCACGCTGGTGCGGTCGCGCGCATCGTCAATCTGGATGCGTTGACCTACGCCGGAAATCTGGACACGCTTAAAACGCTGCAAGGCCACAGCGCACATCGTTTTGTGCACGGCGACATCGGTGACCGTGAATTGTTGGCGGCCCTGCTCGCCGAGCATCGCCCTGACGCCATCGTCAACTTTGCTGCAGAGAGTCATGTCGACCGCTCGATCGATGGTCCGGCCGCGTTTGTGCAAACCAATGTCGTTGGCACGCTTTCGCTGCTTGAAGCAACGCTTGGCTACTGGCGCGCGCTCGACGATGAGGCCAAAGCCAGCTTTCGCTTTCTGCATGTGTCGACCGATGAGGTCTATGGTTCACTTGGCAACAGCGGAAAATTCACCGAAAGCACGCCCTACGCGCCGAACTCGCCCTACTCCGCCAGCAAAGCTGCCAGCGACCATCTGGTGCGCGCCTTCCACCACACCTATGGACTGCCGACGCTGACAACCAACTGCTCGAACAACTATGGGCCTTATCAGTTTCCGGAGAAGCTGGTTCCGCTGATGATCCAGAAAGCGCTGAGCAACCATCCGCTGCCGGTCTATGGCGATGGCCGCAACGTGCGCGATTGGCTCTACGTCGGCGACCACTGCGCGGCGATCCGTGCCGTGCTTGAACGCGGTCGCGCCGGAGAGGTCTACAACATCGGTGGCGACGCCGAGCGCGAGAATATCCACGTCGTGCGTTCGATCGTCGAGTTGATCGATGAACGCCGCCCGCGCGCCGATGGCAGCTCGCGCGAGGCGCTGATCAGCTACGTCAAGGACCGCCCCGGACACGACCGCCGCTACGCCATCGACGCCAGCAAGATTCAGCGCGAACTGGGCTGGAAGCCAGCCGAAACCTTTGAGAGTGGACTGGCGCGGACGGTCGACTGGTATCTGGCCAATCAGCTCTGGTGTGATCGCATTGGCGATGGCTCGTATCGCGGCGAACGACTCGGCCATTTGTAACTGCGGGAATTCCTTGGCATGTGCTGGATTTTTTGCAATCGTCACATGGCTCAAGCGTATGCAGATCGAACCCCGCATCTACAGTAAACTGCGCGCCGCATACACCGGGACAAATGCGTGACCACGAAAGGCATACTCCTCGCCGGCGGCGCCGGCACTCGCTTGCATCCCCTGACGCTATCGATCAGCAAGCAATTGCTGCCGGTGTACGACAAGCCAATGATCTACTACCCGCTGAGCGTGCTGATGCTGGCTGGCATTCGCGAGGTGCTGATCATCAATACACCGCATGAGCAGGATCTTTTCCGGCGTCTGCTCGGCGATGGCAGCGCCTGGGGCATGTCGATTTCCTATGCGGCGCAGCCTAGTCCCGATGGACTGGCGCAGGCCTATCAGATCGGCCGCGATTTCATCGCGGGCAAGCCGTCTTGTCTGGTGCTGGGTGACAACATTTTCTACGGCCATGGGCTGACCGAGGTATTGCGTCGCGCGGCAATGCAGGACCGTGGCGCCACCGTGTTCGGTTACTGGGTGAAGGACCCGGCGCGGTACGGCGTAGCCGAGTTCGATGCCAGTGGCCGGGCGATCGGTCTGGAGGAAAAACCTCTGATCCCAAAATCGAACTTCGCTGTCACCGGCTTGTACTTCTATGATGGCCGCGCCTGCGATTTCGCCCGCGACCTCAAACCATCGGCGCGCGGTGAATTGGAGATCACCGATCTGAATCGGTGTTACCTGAACGAGGGCAGTCTGCGGGTAGAGAAACTTGGCCGCGGTTATGCGTGGCTCGATACTGGCACCCACGAGTCGCTGCTGCAGGCCGGCAATTTCATCGAGACCATCGAAGCGCGTCAGGGGCTGCGCGTGTGCTGCCCGGAGGAGATTGCTTTTCAGAACCGCTGGATCGACGCCGAACAACTGTCTCGTATCGCCCAACCGCTGCGCAAGAGCGGTTACGGCGAGTATCTGCTGCGTGTCGCCAGGGGCGAGGGCATGCATTGAGTCGTGCCCGCAAGCGCTGCAATGACCTGAATCGGCTTACTTGTTTGACTCCACAAGGCGCCTCGCGGCACTGGCAAAATCTGGAAAGTCCATGCGTGTGATCAACACATCGCTCCCCGAAGTGAAGCTGATCGAGCCCCAGGTTTTTGGCGACGATCGTGGCTTCTTTTTTGAAAGCTGGAACGACCTGCGCTACACCGAAGCCGGGATCAAGTTTCCGGTCGTGCAAGTAAATGTTTCGCGCTCCGCATACGGCGTATTGCGCGGACTGCACTATCAGTGGCCGAATCCGCAAGGCAAACTGGTCAGCGTGCTTGAAGGCGAAGTGTTCGATGTGGCGGTGGATATTCGTCGCGGTTCGCCCACGTTTGGCAACTCAACTGCAGCTGTCCTTTCCGCCAGCAACAAGCGTCAGTTATGGATTCCCGAAGGCTTCGCGCACGGCTTCGTGGTCACCAGCGAGACGGCGTTGTTTCACTATCTATGCACGGCGCCCTATGACCACGCCGGTGACGCCAATCTACGTTGGGACGATCCCGCCCTGAGCATCGATTGGCCAATCCGTGCGCCATCGCTTTCGGTCAAAGACGCGCGTGCGCCGCTGCTGGCAGAAATCACCACAGAACGACTGCCAGCGTATCCAGCTCAGCTATCCGGAAGTTCTGAAGTATGAAAATGCTGCTGCTCGGCGCCGACGGCCAGGTCGGATTCGCACTGCAATCGGCGTTATCCGCGCTCGGCGTAGTCGCCGCGACCACACGCAAAGGCGTGGACAGTGGCGGATTCGCCTGTCTGCAGGCAGACCTTTCCAACTTTGACTCGCTGCGCGAACTGATCCTTGCCGAACGCTCCGACTGGATCGTTAACGCCGCTGCCTACACTGCGGTGGACCGGGCAGAAGCCGAGCCCGACTTGGCCATGCGCATCAATGCCCAAGCTGTATCGGTCATTGCTGAGGCAGCGCGATCGATCGATGCGCGCGTGATCCACTATTCCACCGACTACGTGTTTCCCGGTGATGGCCGCATACCCTGGGCCGAGGACAATCGTACCGCGCCGCTTGGTGCCTACGGACACAGCAAACTCGCCGGGGAGCGGGCGCTGCGCGACAGTGGCGCGGCACATCTGATTCTGCGCACCGCGTGGGTATACGGTCCGCGCGGTAACAATTTTCTGCGTACGATGCTGCGCCTGGCTGGTGAGCGCGCGCGGTTGAGCGTTGTCGCCGACCAGTTCGGCACACCTACCACCGCCGTGCTCATTGCCCAGGTCACCGCACAGTTGATTGTCACCCTGCGCCAAGCGACGTCCGATGATCCGCGATTTGGCACCTATCACCTGACCGCGTCGGAACACACCAGCTGGTACGAATTTGCCAACGAAATTTTCGATCTTGCCCATACTGCAAATTTAATCGCGCGACGACCCGAAGTCAGCGCCATCACCAGCGCTGAACTCAAAACCCCAGCGCAGCGGCCGGCGTGGTCAGTGCTGGACACGCACAAGCTGCGGTCCACGTTTGACGTGTTCCTGCCACACTGGCGACAGGGACTGCAATCAACCCTCTGTGCGATCGCCGATGAGCGCACGCGCTGGCCCCAGCAATCCTGAGCGCACCCATGTCGATGCTGATTCCCGTCATTCTTTCCGGTGGTGCTGGCACACGGCTGTGGCCGGTATCGCGACGCCTGTTTCCGAAACCGTTCATGGCGCTGCCCGACGGCGAGACACTGATCGAGAAAACGGCCAAACGTGCGCTGGCGGTTGCGTCCCCCGATGCACCAATCTATACCGTGACCAGTCGCGACTACAGTTTTATCACTCGCGACGCGTACGCGCAGATTCCCGGCTTCGACGCGTCCAGGCAGCGATTTCTGCTCGAACCGGTGGCGCGCAATACGGCGCCCGCGGTGCTGGCTGCAGCACTGGCGATCCAGCGCGCGCACGGCGACGACGCGCTGATGTTGGTGCTTGCGGCTGATCACCTGATCAGCAACATCAGCGCGTTCCAGCTGGCAGTGACACACGCCGCCGAGCTTGCTGCTTCCGGCAAACTGACCACCTTTGGCGTGCTACCGACGCAGCCCGAGACCGGCTACGGATACATCGAGCGTGGGGCGGCACTCGGCGCGCACGCCTTTGATATCGCGCGCTTTGTCGAAAAGCCCGATCTCACGACGGCCGAGCATTACCTCGCCTCTGGAAATTTCTACTGGAACTCCGGCATGTTCTGCTTCCGTGTCGGCAGCCTGCTCGCCGCGGCTGAAGCGGTGTGCGCCGATGTGCTCGATGCCACGCGCACTTGCCTTGAGCACAGCGGCACCGGGAATAGCATTGTGTTGTCACCAGAACACTTTGCTCTGGTGCCGTCAATTTCGATTGACTATGCCGTCATGGAGCGCGCCAGTGCGCGCGCTGTTGTGCCCGCGCCCTTCGACTGGAGCGATATCGGTTCATGGACCACGCTCAGTGATCTGGTGACGCCCGACGAAGCCGGCAACCGCACTCTTGGCAGCGCGGTCCTGGTCGGCGCCGAACGCACCTATGTTCAAGCCGGAAAACGCATGATCGCGGTCATCGGCGTAAAGGACCTGATGATCATCGACACCGAGGACGCATTGTTGATTGCGCATCGTGATCAGGCGCAGCAGGTCAAGCAGGTCGTTGATGCGTTGAAGCGTGAGGGGCATGATTCCACTGAACTGCACACCACCGTGCATCGCCCCTGGGGCAGCTACACAGTTCTGGAGGATGCACCGGACTGCAAGGTGAAACGACTCGTCGTCAAACCCGGGCATGTGCTGTCGTTGCAATTGCATCACCGTCGCAGCGAACACTGGACGGTGGTGCGTGGCACTGCCAGGGTCCGCATCGGTGATGACGAATTGCTGTTGCATCGCAATGAGTCGGTGTACATCCCGATGGAAACCTTGCACCGTCTGGAAAACCCGACCAACGAAGACATCGCACTGATCGAAGTGCAGTGCGGCGATTACTTTGGTGAGGACGATATCGTTCGGTATGAAGACCGTTACGGGCGCAGCTGACCACGCGCGAGCCTGTGGTCAATCGCCCGCGGTGGGAATGGCTGGAACAGCTTCCACGTTCGCTGACACTTTCTGGACAGACCCTTTCTGGAGTGATTCGAATGCTTAGATTTATCCCGCTGCCCATCGCCTTCGCGTTCGCCCTGCTTCCGACCTGCACCTGGGCATTGAAGGTCACGCCCCTGCCACTGCCGATTGCGGACAATGTTGCGCAACCTTCAGTGGCCTCAGATGCCAACGGCGGCTTTGTCGTGACCTGGCAGCAACGCCTGGAATCCGGGGCCTCGCTGCACTTTGCACAGCTCGATGCAGCAGGCACGATACAGCGCCAAGGTCGCATTGCGCGTAGCCAGCCCGATCAGACCTGGTTCGTCAATTGGGCTGATTTCCCTTCACTGGTGGTGCTCGACAACGGCGATTGGGTAACGTTTTGGTTGCAGAAACGAAGCCAGGGAACCTACGCATACGACATTCATCTCACACGTTCCGTGGATCGCGGGCGCAACTGGAGCGATTCAATTCTGCCGCATCGCGACGCGACCGCCAGCGAGCATGGTTTCGTTTCGCTCGTGGCGGCGGGCGCTGACCGCGTGCTCGCCATCTGGCTCGATGGGCGCAACACAGGCGCCGCCACGTCGGGTGATGCCCACGACCACGACCATGGCCAGGGCGCGGGTGCAATGACGCTGCGCAGCGCGATTATCGATCGCGAGGGCACGATCAGCGACGAAGCTGAAATCGACGCCCGCACCTGCGACTGTTGCAGCACTGACGCTGCCCGCATTGGCAACACGACGATGCTGATCTATCGCGATCGCAGCATGGATGAGATCCGCGACATGAACTTCAGCCTGCGTGATCGCCAGGGGAAGTGGAGTGCTCCGCACGCGGTACACGCCGACAACTGGAAAATCGGCGGCTGCCCGGTCAACGGACCCGCCCTGGCAGTGAACGATGATCACGCCCTCGCGATCTGGACGACCATGCAAGGTGATGTGCTGTCGGTACGCTCGGCGATCGGCAATCGCAACGGATTCGGCCGAATGATCGAACTCGAGCGTGGCGCACGCACCTTGGGGCGCGTCGATGCGACACCCTGGGGTAAGAACAAATTTCTGGTCAGCTGGGTCAGTGGCGACAGCATGACGAGCGCAGCAGAAACGAACACGCCGAGTACTGAAACCACCAGCATCCGGCTCAATGTGCTCGACAGCCGTCTGAAATCCGTAGCGCGCGCGATCATCGCCACGCTGCCCAAAGGCGCCAATCCGGGCATGCCGCGAATCGCCACATCGGCGACGGCGGCTATCGCGGTGTGGACCGAATCAAAGGCCGGGACTGCAACGTCACGGGCTGTGTTGATTCGGCCTTAGGCGTCGGAAAAGCGCCAACCTGTTGTTTGCTGCGCAACAGTTTGCTGCGCATCACTTGACGCCATGCATTGCGCGCTTGAGTACGGGCGATGCAATGAATGCAAGCACAGCGAAGGCGATGCCAATCCACATCATCAACCAGAACAGATGTTCGTACTTGGCCGCGGCATCGACCAGGTTCATCGCCTCGCCTTCCACGACATCAATGGCAGCGATCTTGCCAAACATCGCGGCGAGCGCTTCGGAGAAGGCGGTTGCCAGGAACCAGGTGCCCATCATCAAACTGACCACGCGCGGTACCGACAACTGCGTCACCGCACTGAGTCCAACCGGCGACAGACACATCTCGCCCAGCTCCAGAATGAAGTAGGCGGCGACCAGCCACCAGACACTGGCCATCTCTGAGCTTGCCCCGACTTGTTGCGCGGCCAAGGCCAATGGCACAAACGCAAGGCCGCCAAACAGCAATCCGATGCTGCTCTTGACCGGTTTTGATGGATTGGCCCCGAACTTGTCGAGCCAGCCCCAAAGACCGGTGAACGCCGGTGCCAACAACACGATGAACATCGCGCCCAGATAAGTCAGCGAACTCGCATTCTGTGGAATCACCAGCATGTCGCGCAGCAGAAACACCAACATCACTGCAAACGAACCACCGAATATCCATCGCGGCGTCGCCGAATTCGGATTGCGCTCCGATAACGATGCAGAAACCATGAACGATATCGGCGCCAACAACAACGAAAAAGTCGACCAGGGCGCATGCCCGAAGAACAGGGGTACGTTGTCCATCCAACTCGTCTGCCAAACGATGGCCACTTCCTGGCGTACAAGACTGGGAAAAAGATCTTTGGTCAGCAGGCGATCGGTAAATGTCACCCAGCTGCCGTAGCTCTGCTCGTACAGGGTAAAAAACACCAGGCACATGAAGATCAGAGACAGCAACGCAACCATGCGCTGACGTTCAACCTTGTCGCATTGGGACAGAGTGAACCAGATGAACCAGATCAACACGGCGACCATGACCAGGATCATCAGCAGCAATGACAACGGAACATGTTCGCCCAATGAAAACGCGCGATTCGCCACCGCCCACATCAGTGCGGCGACCGGAATCAATCCAGCAACGGCGCCCAGATAGATCATCCATTCGCGGCTGAGCCCGAGCGCGGTGCGTTCACGCAGCCGCTCCAGCTGAGGGGGCTCGGCGTGCCCATGCAGGTATTTCTGCCCCCAGAGAAACATGATCAAACCCAGCAGCATGCCGATGCCGGCAGCGCCAAATCCATATTGCCATCCGAGCGCTTTTCCGAGATAGCCACACACGATCGAGGCGAACAGCGCGCCCAGATTGATGCCGGCGTAGAACAGTGAAAAACCTGAATCGCGGCGCGGGTCGTCTTCGCGATAGAGCTTGCCGACAATGGTCGAGATATTGGGCTTGAGGAAACCGACGCCCATGATGATCAGCGCGAGCGACAGGTAGAACACCTTGAGCGCAGCTTCGTCGCGCACCACAACGCCTTCGATGGTCCTGGCTGCACTGCCCTCTACGGCCATCCCGAGATGCCCGAGCACCAGCAAAATCGCGCCGAAGATGACCGCCTTGCGCATACCCAGATAGCGATCGGCCAACAAGCCGCCGATCACCGGAATACAATACACCAGGCCACCGTAGGCACCGATCACGTCGTAGCCGATGCGGTCACCAAATTTGTGATGCTCGATCAGGAACAGCAGCAACAGCGCCTTCATTCCGTAGAACGAAAAGCGCTCCCACATTTCCGTGAAAAAGCAGACGTACACGCCCTTGGGATGCCCGAGGAAATCATCGGACACATTGGCAACAGCAGTGTTCATCGGCTAACCCGGATCGGATAAAGTCCCGAGTATAGCCTTGCGGGAGATTGGCGCGTCAGCGCTCGGCGCGGACCCACGCCTGCTCTTATCTGCTCGGTGTGGGTCCCGCCCTGTGGTCGGACGCCGTTAGACGTCGCGCACAAATAATGTGATCGGATTGCGCCGGATTTTATCCCGCCTGCTCGGCGCCCAAAGGGGCGCGGCGTCGGACCACGCAATCCTTTGGGCAACGACGCAGGCGGGTTAAAAGACCAGCAAGAGTGTCACGTTCAAAAGAGGCACATTATTTATGCGCGACGCCTTCGCACACACTCACCGCACACGCACCACCAGCTTGCCCATAGTACGCCCCGACTCGAGCGCAGCAAATGCCTGCGGAAATTGCTCAATGCCCTCGAACACCTGGGTGCTCAGCTTCAACTCGCCGCGTCCGAGCCGGCCGAGCAGATCAGCAAGCTGCGTGCCATTGGGGTGCATGAACCAGTAGCGAAACTGCACGCCGCGTTGCTTTGCCAATTTACGTTCACGGCGACTGATGAAGGCGAAGATCCACTTGATCCAGAACGGCTTGCCGAAATCGTCAGCCACTTGGGGCGTGGGCAGCCCGCCGATGGTGACCACACGTCCACCCTTGCGCGTATGCGCAATCGATCGCAGCAACACTTCGCCGCCCTGCGTATCCAACACCGCATCCACTGGCGCGATGCGCTCCTCGAAGCGCTCATTGCGATAGTCGACCATTTCGTCGGCACCGAGACTGCGCAGGAAATCGAAACGGCTGCGCGATCCAGTCGTAGCTACAACCGCGCCCATGGACCTGGCGAGCTGAATCGCAATATGTCCAACGCCGCCGGCGCCGGCATGGATCAGCACGCGCTGACCCGGCTGCACTTGCAGCACCTCATGCAGGCATTGCCATGCGGTGAGTCCGGCCAGTGGCAGGGCTGCCGCGTCGATGTCGCTGACCGTCGTGGGCACCGGTGCAACGCAGGATTGCGCTACCGCCACGTACTCGGCGAATGCACCCGCGCTCATCTTGGCGACGCGCGCCGCAACACGTTCACCCACGCGCAGACCACGCACATCAGCGCCGACATCGAAGACTTCGCCACACAGCTCGTTACCGAGTATCAACGGCATGCGGTACGGCAACAAGATCTTGACCTTGCCATCGCGTGTCTTGAAATCGACCGGATTCAGACCGGCGGCTTTGACTTTGATCAGGACATCATTGGCACCACACACGGGCGTTGGACGCTCGCCCACGCGCAGTTGCTCGGCGCCACCATAGCGTTCGATATAACAGGCGCGCATCAGGCATCCTCGCTGGTATCGGCCGAACCGCAGTCGCCTTAGTCTAGCGCCAAGGCTTGATTCCTACAGACTTGAACAGGGCTGCACTGTCGAACATGCGGTCGCCACGAATCACTATATCGACCTTGCGCAGATCGCCCATCCATAGCGTGGGATCGCCGTCAACCAGGATCAGATCGGCTACATAGCCTGCAGCGACGCGACCGTATTCCTTGTCGCGCTTCATCACCTCAGCACCGCCCAAGGTGGCGATACGCAACACATCTTTCGGCGCGATACCCGCGGCGACGTACAACTCCAATTCGCGCACCAGTGAAAACCCGGCGACGCCATCGGTTCCGGCAACCAGTGTTACCCCAGCGCGATGCAGCATGCCAGTCAGGTCTATCAGTTTGTGGTACGCCATGCGATAGCGCGTGCTGCCGCCTTTCGGAATTTCCAGTCCGCCATTGCCCGTGGCTATCCCGCGCTGCCAGGCGGCCGGAAGTCGCGAGGCGATGCTGGCCAAATCCAGCGCGGGGTCGTTGCTACGCGCTAGGAACATGCCTTCAAAAGTTGACAGTGTTGGATCGACAACTGTTTTACGTTCGCGTAGAAATTCCAGAAACTCACGCACCTGAGTTGCACCCAGATCGAAGCTGCCGAAGTGCTCGGCAACCGCGGTGAATCTAGCCGGCGTACGCGTGTCCTGCACCTTGTCGTAGAGAAAATTCAACGCGACGAAATTGATGTGCTGGATCTCGTCGGCGCCGGCGTCGACAAACTGCCGCGCCGTCATGAACGCCGGTACGTGCCCGGACAGACGCAGACCGCGCGCATGCGCATCGCGCACTGCAGGCGCCACCAGCTCCGGTTTGATCGAGCTGTAGATCTTCACCTGTTCAAACCCAGCGTCGGCGTAATGGTCAATCGCCTGCTTCATTTCATTTTCGTCATCGGCAAACACCTTGGTAGGCCCGGCAAAGGGACCGCGCCCATCAATGAAACCGGCACGAATCACCCGCGGGCCGATATCGCGCCCAGCCTCGATGCTGGCAACCAGTGTCGCCAGCGCCTGCTCATCGTTGGCCAGGTCGCGTACCGTCGTCACCCCAGCGGCAATGTCGATCAATGGCGTGGTACCGGCAGAAAGGTGCGCATGCATATCCCAAAGTCCGGGCATCAGCAGTCGCCCTTTACCCTCCAGGCGTTGAACGTTGTCGGGGGCAACAAGCTTTGAAGCGGCAGCAACCTCGGCGATGCGCCCATGGTCGATCAGCACGCTCTGAGCCGCAGCAATCTTCATCGTACCCGGATCGAACACGCGAACGTTTTCAATCAATAGTGGGCGCTCCAGCTTCTGGGTCAGCAAGCGCGCACGCTTCTCGGCCGCGGCGTGCTCCACCGCGTCCTGCTCTTTGCCGAGTTCGGGAAGGGTTTCCTCGTAGCCTTCGCGCACCGTGCTTTGCCAAGGCGAGTAAAGCGCGAACAGTTGTAGTTCTTCGTCGAGCCACACATGGAAGGGCGTCAGGTCAAGTCCACTGATGGCGTAGAGCCTAATTTTGGCCGGCCCTGCTTTCCCGCGGACATCCAGTGTCTGCAACCGCTCGATACGTGATTCGCCAACCGGCAACATCGGCAACGACTGAGTCGAAGCGCGCATGAGCGCACGCGCCAGCATCGCGATTTCCTCCGGTGGACCGTCCAGGCTCGAGTAGAACGCTGCGCCGGCTATTTCGCGCGTCTCGTCTTCGGCGCTGTTCTTCCACTTGGCATGTTTGCCGTCGCGGGAATAGGTTTCTTCAACTTTGCCCTTGAAATAATTGACGCCCTGCGTGCGTGCCTCGATGACGCTGGCATCTTCAGCCACACGGTACACGCTGTCGGTTTTTGGTCCGCGACCGCGGTCATTGTATTCGTAGTGCACGTGAATGCTGCCATCAGGATCCACCTTGCGCACCAATTCGCCGGCAGGCTTGCCCATCATCAAGATGACACTGCGCTGAGCGGTTGCTTCAGCCAGCACCAGCCCGGATGAAAACAACAACACTAACCCCATTGACCTGCGCATACCGCGACTCCCGATGGACGATGAGTCGAGAGCGTACCTTAGGCGTCGCGCAGAAGTATTGATCGTCAGGGCACTGGGCAATCGACAATCAATCGGGACCAGACGGGGCAACATGGCTTCATGGCCCCGCTGATCGGGATCGATTCACATCGGGGGTACTTCAAATCGGGTTTGAATCAATCGTGGTGCTGGCGATCGTGCTTCTGACGACGGATGTTGCGACTGGCGCGATTCTCGCTACGGTGTAAGGAGGCACGCTCGCGCGCAGTGACCACGCCATCGGATTTGGCACGAGCTTCCTTGTCATCGATGTGCTCTTGCTGCGCTTCCAGCCGGTTTTCCTCACGATGAGTGAGTTCTCCGGAGGCGACACCCTGATCAATCCGATCATCCTGACGCTCCTGGCGGGCGTCGACGCGCGGGGTGCCCGCCATGGCAAGCGGTGACAGCAACAGCAGGACAAAAACAACAATCAGACGATTCATGGAGCGCTCCTTGGAATTTCTCGATGGTGGGTTACGGTGCGGGTGTCACAGCACGAAACAACGCGGCGGAGTTGGCAGCGTTGACAGCACCCACTTAATCCGCGAGCCGCCGTGCGCGACGACAGGAAATCGTTCAGCTTGCGCAGAACGAAGCATGCATTGGGCCAAGCCCAGGTTGGGGCCAAAGCGTTTCTATCATCGCCGCCTGCAACAGACCTTCGAGCGTAGCCGCTCACTCAAACTGATCCCGAAACACGGCATCGATGAAATCGACGATGATGAGCGTGGCCGAGGCCGGTGTGTCGACCAGATAATTGGCCGTCGGATTCAATTGCAACGTCACTGTTTCGTCGCCTTCCAGATTCAGATCGAAGATAGGAACCAGCTGTACCAGCACACTGCTCAAGCCTGCGGGAATCGCCACCGAGGTCGGAACAAACTGATAGTCGGAGCTTAGCGTTGCCGACCCTGAGAGGGTCAGGCTCACGGTCAGTGACGCGCTCAAATCACCGCCGCCACGGGTGATGACGAAACTGCCAGGATCGGCGTCGCGCTCGGTGGCGATTGGATCCATGATGTTGATCGTGAGGACGGCCGGATCGTCGGCAATCGTCACGGTGCCGGCGTTGGGGCTACCGATTAGATAGGTCGAGCTGGCGACCAGGTTTGCGGTCACGGTTTCATCTGCCTCGACCAGATTGTCGGCGAATGGCGTGATCAGTTGCACCACTGAATTCTGCCCGGCTGGAATGCTGATCTGGTTCCCTGCAAACGCATAGTCGACGTTGTTCGACGCCGTGCCTGCGCGCGTCACGCCGACGTTGAGCGCTTCCCCCAAATTGCCGCCGCTGCGGGTAAAGGTAAACGCGCCATTACTCAATCCCGCCTCGTCCGCCAAGGGGTCACTGGCACTGAGCCTCACCACCGGGGCACTATCGGCGAGCGTCACCGTTGCCGAGGCTGAATTACCCGCAATGAAGCCCGAGTCAGGATTCAGATTCAGGATAACCGTCTCACTGCCTTCGACCAGGTTGTCGGCGATGGGTGAGACCAACTGAGTAGCGGAACCCTGCCCCGCCGGAATGCTTACAGTGTTGCCACCAAAGGCGTAGTCGACGTTGTTGGACGCCGTGCCGGTGCGGACTAAGCCTACGGAAAGCTGTGCACCAAAATCGCCACCGCTACGCGTAAAGGTGAAAACGCCCGGATCGAGTCCCACCTCGGACGCGTTGGCATCGCTGGCAACCAAGGACACAATGGCTGGATCGTCCGCGATGCTGATCGTGCCGCCATTGGGACTGCCAATGAGGTAACTGGAACTCGCGCTCAGGCTGAGTGCGACGGTCTCGATGCCTTCCACGATATTGTCGGCAAAAGGTGTCACCTGCTGAATCACCGACATCTGCCCGGACGGAATGCTGATCGAGTCCGAACCAAACACGTAGTCGACATTGTTTCCGGCAGTGCCTCCGCGCGCGACCGACACCGTCAACTGTGCGCCCAGGTCACCTCCGCTGCGCGTAAAGGTAAACGCGCCTGTGGTCAGACCCAGTTCCGTCGCCTTAGCGTCGCTCGCGTTGAGGGTGACGATCGCCGGGTCGTCGATCAACGTGACGGTGCCGCCAGAAGGGCTGCCAATCGAGTAGCTTGCACTCGCGGCCAGCGACAACACCACGGTCTCGTTGATCTCCACCAGGTTGTCGGCAATGGGTGTCACCAGAAACGTAGCCGAAGCCTGCGTGGCAGGAATCACGACGCTGCCGCCGATGAATACGAAATCTGAGTTATTGCCCGCGGTGCCCGAGTGGGTAAACGAAACGGTCAACGCGCTGGTCACGCCGCCGCCTGCGCGCGTCACGGTAAATGCACCGGTACTGAGTCCCAACTCGGTTGCGGTGGCGTCGCTAGCGGCAAGGGTTACGGTGGGAGTCTGTCCGAGCACTGGCGGGCCGAACAGTATGGCGATCAGCCAGAAGGCGACGCGCGTGGCGCGCATGCGCGTTGCTTTATGTGGCATCACCGACGATAAGTTTCCGCAGCCGGCCTCCGTCAACTCATGCAGCGCACTTGCCTTCATACTTCGCCCCTTGTTTCGCGTGATGTACGCGATCAGTGCACAGACGCAAGTGGGCGCCCTTCGCTCTCACTCTTCACTACCCCCGCGCGCATGACCCGATACGGCGTTCGGGATTAAGTTTTGGGGCACGATTGGGAATGACGTACATGCGAACAGTGACCCTGGCCACACTGCTGGTTGGACACCGGATCACGCGGCGAACGGCGGAGGCGATTTAATTGGCATTCGCTCAGCAGCTCAGACTCGTGCGTTCGCACGAGCAGATGCTTGTCCCCTCACACAATGCGTGATCTGCCGACAACAGCGGCCGGGGCACCCGACCGCAGGTCGGACCCACTAAGCAGATTCCAGTGGGTCCGCGCTGCGCGCGGACGCTTTTCCCTTCACACCTGGCGCAATCTGTCGACACCAGCAGCTACAGCATCCGACCACAGGTCGGACCCACAGGCAGCACCACATGCAGCTGCCCTTTCTGCGCGACCCTGCGCCGAGGCGTACAATTGCACCATGCACAACGCGCGTCATTCTGCCCTGATCAAGCCTCTGCTCGGCTTGCTGATGCTTGCGGCATGCGCGGCGCCCAGCCACGCCCAAATTGGTGCCCCTCAGCTCGAATGGGCCTATGGCGGCTGTTCGCCCACTGACTGCCAGACGGGTTGGTACAGCGGCCCGGCGGTCGCCAATATCGATGGCAGCGGCGGCGTCGATATCGTCTGGGGCAGTTATGACGTGGTGGCGTTGAACGGCATCGGTGGCAGCGTGAAGTGGCGTGGCAGCAATGCTCAACGCGTGTGGCCAGCGATTGCCGTTGCCGACTTCGACACGTCAGTGGCGGGATTGGAAAGCGCCGTCGGTCGCGGCGGTAACCAACTCACGCTGTACAGCGCCAGCGGCAGCGTGCTGTGGACACGCAATCCATTTGCCAACGGTGAAGTACGCAGCCTTGCCGGCGCCGACATCGACGGCAATGGTGACCTTGAAATCATCGTCGCGCGCGCCTCAAGCGGCGGTACGCTGCAAGTCAGTGTCTACGAACACAACGGTGCCTTGCGTACAGGCTGGCCCGCGCGTCACACCGGCGAGCCCGGGTTCGGCGCCGGCATGTACAACGAGAATCTTGCCATTGCCGATCTTGATGGCGACACCCAGGAAGAAATTTACGCGCCTACCGACACCCACTACATCACCGCGCTCCATCCCAATGGCGGTCAGTTGCTGGCCAGCACGATTTACGGAACGCCGGCCAAAGTGTGGGCGCAGGTCGGAGTACATGTCGATCAAGCCGCCGATCTGAACGGATTCGCCGACTGTGGCCTGCAGCATCGGCCCAACTTTGCCAACGCCGCGCCTTCCGTTGGCGATATGGATGGCAATGGCACACTTGAATTGGTGGTGCCCGGCGATGTCTACGATTGTTCGGTTGGCGACCCCGCGGGCGATCTGTACTACCTACCCTGGATCTTGCGTCGCGATCGAACACGCTGGGTCGCCGGTGCATTCGACTGGACGATGATTCCGCCGCAGGGCGCGAGCGGCGCGGCGATTATCCAGGGCCAGTTTGCCACCATCGAAGATGCGGTCGTCAACGCGGTGCTGGCCGATCTCGATGGCGATGGCAGACGTGAAATCCTGTTCTCTAGCTATGACGGGAAGCTCCACGCGTGGTGGCTGGACAAGACTGAAAAGCACAGTTGGCCGTATCTGGTTCCGGGCAGCGGACTGCGCTTCTCAGCGGAGCCCGCAGTCGTCGATCTCGATGATGATGGCGAGGCCGAGGTGGTGTTCACCACCTGGCCGCAGAAAGGCGGCAATGCCGTTGGCAAGCTGATCGTCCTGGGCATGCGCGGCAACCTGCTGCACAGTGTTGATTTGCCCGCGCCACGCGGTGGCAACTGGAATGGCGGGCTGGCCGCGCCCACCATTGCGCAGATCGACACCGACCCCGAAATGGAAGTGGTGATCGGCACCAGTCAGTCCGGTGTTGTGGCCTATCAAATTCCCGGCAGCGCCAATGCACGCATCCTCTGGGGCACTTCGCGCGGTAGTTTGCTGCGCAATGGGCTGGCACCGCCCAACACGCCGACCTCGGCCAATGTCCTGTTTCGCAACAGCTTCGAGTAGCCCTCGTGCGGCCATCGTGGGTCCGAGCTGCGCTCGGACACTATTGACTGTCGCGGGAAACTAGCGAAAGCGTCCGCGCGCAGCGCGGACCCACCTGGAGTTTTGCGCTGCATTCGGGTTTGTTCGCAAGCTCGCCTCCGGCTTGGTAGCCTAGGCAACTCACTTTTCGAATTCGGTGCGCATCAGCTGATGCGCGCCACGGAGCCATCATGGACAAGAGTTTTGAACCCAAAGACATCGAAGCGCGCTGGTATCCCCTGTGGGAAGCCAGCGGCTATTTCGCGCCGTCTGGTGACGGCGAACCGTACACGATCATGCTGCCGCCACCGAATGTCACCGGCACGCTGCACATGGGCCATGCCTTCCAGCACACGTTGATGGACACACTGATCCGCTATCAACGCATGCAGGGCCGGCGCACGTTGTGGCAGGTCGGTACCGACCACGCCGGTATCGCCACCGAAATGGTGGTGAGTCGACTGCTCGATCGCGAGGGCCTCAGTCGCGGCGAACTGGGGCGCGACAAGTTCATCGAACGCGTCTGGCAGTGGAAAGAAGAATCTGGCAATACCATCAGCCGCCAAATGCGGCGCATGGGTACCTCCGGCGACTGGTCGCGCGAGCGCTTCACGATGGATGAGGGATTGTCCAAAGCCGTGATCGAGACCTTCGTGCGTCTGTACGAACAGGGCCTGATCTATCGCGGGCAGAAACTGGTCAACTGGGATCCGGTATTGCTGACGGCGATTTCGGACCTCGAAGTGGTGAGCGAGGAAGAACAGGGCAAGATGTGGTCGATTCGCTATTCGCTTGCTGATGGCAGTGGTGAGTTGGTCGTCGCCACTACGCGCCCGGAAACCATGCTCGGTGACGTCGCCGTGGCAGTGCATCCTGAAGACCAGCGTTATCTGCAGTTGATCGGCAAGATGCTGACACTGCCACTCTGCGATCGCGAAATTCCCATTATCGCCGACACTTATGTCGACAAGGACTTCGGTACCGGCTGCGTCAAGATCACGCCGGCGCATGACTTCAATGACTATGCCATCGGCCAGCGGCATACGCTGCCAATGATCAATATCTTTACGCCTGACGCGAAGATCAACGACAACGCGCCTGATAAATACCGTGGCCTCGATCGTTACGTGGCGCGCAAGGCCGTGCTGGCGGATCTGATCGCGCTTGATCTGTTGGTTGAAGAAAAGCCGCACAAGTTGCAGGTGCCGCGAGGAGATCGCAGCGGGCAAGTGATCGAGCCGTACCTCACGTGGCAGTGGTTTGTGAAGATGGAGCGCCTGGCGGCGCGCGGACTCGAACTGGTCGAAAACGGCAGCGTCAAGTTCGTACCGGAAAATTGGATCAACACCTATCGCCACTGGCTTGGCAACCCGCAGGACTGGTGCATCAGTCGACAGTTGTGGTGGGGGCATCGCATTCCCGCGTGGTTTGACCAGACCGGCAAGGTCTACGTGGCGCGCAGCGAGGAAGAAGCGACGGCGCAAGCGGCAGCGCATAGGCACGACGGCGCAAAGCCCGAGCTGCGCCGTGATGCGGATGTACTGGAGACCTGGTTTTCCTCAGCGCTGTGGTCGCATTCCACGCTTGGCTGGCCTGATGCCGATGCGATGCAGCAATACGGTTACGACCGCTTTCTGCCCACATCAGTGCTGGTCACCGGTTTCGACATTATCTTTTTCTGGGTCGCGCGCATGATCATGATGACCGATCACTTCGCCGGCCAGGTGCCTTTCAGGGACGTCTACATCACCGGGCTGGTGCGCGACAAGGACGGCAACAAGATGTCCAAATCCAAGGGCAACGTGCTCGACCCGTTGGATCTGATCGATGGCATCAGCATTGAGGATCTGGTCGCCAAACGCACCGTGGGCCTGATGCAACCGCAGATGGCCGAGAAGATCGAGAAAGCTACGCGCCGCGAATTCCCGGACGGCATCACCGCAGTCGGCGCCGATGCGCTGCGCTTCACCTTTGCCTCGTTGGCCACCCATGGTCGCGACATCAAGTTCGATCTGAATCGCTGCGAAGGCTACAAGAATTTCTGCAACAAGTTGTGGAATGCGGCGCGCTTCGTGTTGATGAATACCGAGTCGTTTGACCCAGGCGCGGCAAACCTGCCGACAGCCCAAGTGGGAGCGGTGAATGTGGGAGCGGCGTCAGCCGCGATGCTCAACCCTGCTCCTGCACCAATCGCGGCGTACGCCGCTCCCACAACGGCGCCAATCACTGAAGCGGAACGCTGGATCATCAAGCGATTCGACGCCACGGTGCAGGAAGTGCACGCTCAGTTCGCGGCTTATCGCTTCGACCTTGTCGCCCAAGCGATGTACGAGTTTGTCTGGAATGATTTCTGCGACTGGTTTCTCGAACTGGCCAAGCCAGCATTGAACGGCGACGATCACGCAGCCGCCAACTCCACGCGCCACACTCTGTTGTCGGTGCTGGAAGCCACGCTGCGCCTGTTGCACCCGCTGATACCGTTTGTCACCGAGGAAATCTGGCAGAACATCGCCCCACGCCTCGGAATCGACACCAACGGAAAATTCATCGCCACCCAACCCTACCCCAGATCAGCGCATCCTGGCGAAATCAACGCCACCGCACCTGCAGACAATTCAGTCGTAGAGATCGAATGGCTTAAATCGGTGCTGTCAGGAATCCGACGCATCCGCAGCGAGATGAATATTTCTCCGGGCAAGATCATCCCGCTGCTGCTCGCCGGAGGCAACGAAGGTGATCGACACCGCGTCGAGAAATTCACTGCGCAGATCAGCTTTCTTGCGCGTTCCGAAACTCCGCGTTGGATAGTGTCGGGAGAAACCGAACCTGCAGCCGCCGCGGCCATCGTCGAACAACTGCGCGTGCTCATTCCACTCGCCGGACTGATCGACATGGACGCCGAACGAAAGCGTCTGGAGAAAGAGCGCAGCCGGGTCGCAGCCGAGATCGAAAAGTGCAACACCAAGCTCAGCCGCGAAAGCTTCGCAGCCAGTGCACCTGCAGCCGTCGTTGAGCAGGAGCGCAAACGGCTCGCCGATTTCACTGAGCTGCTTCAGAGCCTCGGCGTGCAGCTGGCGAAGCTTGCCTAGTAGACTTTGGCCTACAGGGCGAAGTCGTTTTACGTTGAAGAGCAAAAAGAAAAAGGGCACCCGAAGGTGCCCTTTTTTTTACAGATGCGTCTTAAACAGTTACTTTCGTGTCAATGATCAGCCTTGACGGCGCATACCCATTCCGAGCAGGCCGAGACCGATGACCAGGGAGGCCAACAGGATCTTGCCCATGTTGCCCATCACCGGCACAACCAAAGGCGTACCCGAGCAAGACAGCGGCACAGTGATTACGCCGCCATTCGCCGTAGCGTTCGATTGGCACACCAGATTACCGACAAGTGCTGCTGCACCTGCGGCTGGGGTGGTGCACGACACTGTCAGCGAGGTGTTGCCACCGACCGCAACAGTGATCGGGAAAGCGGCTGGGGCGACCAAGGTGAAGCCAACCGGCGCTGCACAGCTGGCGACGTCAAGCGGACCGGTACCAGGGTTCGACAAGGTTGCACTACCGCTGGCCAAAGTCGACGGTGCGCCGACGATGCTGATTGACGCCGGATTAACTGCAGCGACTGGCGTGGGAACGCCCAACGGGCAGTCGATGGTCGCGGTCAGGTTAACGGGGTTTGCACCAGCCGGCGTGACCACCTGCGTGCAGGTCAGCGTTGCGCTGACCGGGGCAGCTTGACGAACACAGGACACACCAATCGCGGGAGCGTTAGCACCCAAGGTGGCGGGAGCTGTAAGCGTGCGGTTGGCACCAGCGGTAATGGTGAATGCACTTGCACCGGTCGGTGGAATGGAGCAAGCAAGCGCCAAACTCGCAGTTGCAACGCCAGCACTATCCACGTTTAAGGGCACAGAAGCGTTACCCACGGTATTGATCGCGCCCGCACCTGGCTGAACCACAGCACCGAGGCTGGCGGTCGGGGGTGTGTTGTTGATCGTGCCGTCGCAAATCACAGTGTAAGTCGCTGGGCTCGCCGAGCCAGCTGCCGAGCCGTTGTGCGTGAATGACAAGGTCTGCATGTCTGGAAGGTCGACAGCTGCAGCGCAGGAGATGGTGAAGACCTGGCCCGCAGCACCTTGAGCAACCGTCGTGGCACCGGCAGGAGCAACACTGAGCACACCACTCAAACCCGTACCGGCAGCGATGTTCAGCGTGGTTCCGACATCACCAGTATTGGTTACCGTTACCGTGGCCGTGGTTGCGCCAGCGGTGATTGGATCGTTGATCGTGATCGTGCTGCCGGGTATCGGTGCTGACGTGTAGGCCGGGGATACGACAACCACAGTTACCGGACCATGCGCCGTTGTGCATGACGGGGGAGCGACCGCTCCGGCACATTCCGGATTTGGATTTGGTGCCGTGTCCGCTGATACGGGGAGCACAATCGGGCCGGGTGGGGCCGCCGCAGCAATCGTGAGATCGTAGCTGCAGTAGGGAGTCGGACCAGCCGGGACCACAAAGCCGCTGGTAGAGAGGACATTGATGTCACCAGCGGTGACGAAACAGCTTTGACCAATAGCTGGCGGCTGCACCGCGGACAGAGCAATTGCGCTGATGTTCGCTGGTATGTCAAGACGAAGGCTGGCGTCCGTGGTTACACCGTCACCTGCCAGGCTGACCGTGTAGGTCACGACAGCACCGGCCATGCCTGACGGCGAGTTGGACGAGAAAGTAGCCGCTGTGGCGACTGTGGTACCACCTAGCACGCAAGCCAGGGCCAACGCATTTTTAAGTGTCAAGTTCTTCATAAGCGCCACTCCGATTCTCCTAAATGAAAACTAATATTGTTATTGAGTGATGTCAGCGATGTTAGCGTTGCAGCTCTTGATGCCACTCACGGCAGCACACTCAACGAACGACTGCGCAAAGACTGGACTGACAGAAGAGTTCAAGCCCTTTTCTGCAACAAACGTGAACGCACAATAGTCCGTTGCCGCCTTCGGAAGTGGCGTTGTTCCGCCAGACGGCGGCACTACGCGAATCTTGTTGTCAGGAATTGCGACACACAATGTGTCACTTACCTTTGATTTTGCGGAAACAAATTTGTAGCCGGCCGGAATTGTGAAGTCGGCCTGAGCTTCTGTTACATCATCACCACCGGCAAAGCTGACAACCAGCACTAGACGCTTGGACTTTTGGTCCATCAGGCTATACGCCTCAAATGTGCCGGCCTGGACGGCCGTGATCGACAACAACGATGCGATCGACGCAATTGCGATATTCTTGATAAATTTCATGAGGTTACTCCTTAAACTAAGGTAATATCAACGCAATCAGAACGTGCCGTTGCAGGCCGAGACGCCAGCGCCGATCAACGCCGTGATAATAGCGCGATCGGTGACACTAACTGTTCCGCCTTCGTTTGCGTCCGGCTGACCGGGTGCGAGCGTGCCGCCGATTTCAGCGGTAATTGCTGCGCGATCTGCTACCGAAATTGTGGTTGAGTTGTTCGCATCACCACGGCAAAGACGCGGAATGGCCGTCGAGCGACGTGATTCAAATGCATCAGCATTCACTTGACCCGCCGCCGTGCCTGCAACCCATCCAAGCTGCACGAAGTCTGGACCTGTGGCGCCGCTGGTGGAGCTGAAACCGGTCAAACCGGTCGCGGTTACTTGTGGAGTCGAAGCACCGGCGCCCTGGATTGTTACATCCAACAGGCCGGTAGCGCGCGTCCAGCTCAGGTGCACGTGGTAGAAATTAGCATTAAGTGCGCTGCTGGCTGCACCGAGGGGCGTAACAACACTGGTGCGATTCACGGCTTCGAACTGCTGGTTGGTGCGGTTGTACTGAATGCTGATGAGCGGCACATTGGCTGCGTCAGGGGCACCCTCTGCAACACGAAACACTACCGGCGTACCGCTGGTCATGTTGACGTGCGCGTAGAAGCGAGCAATGTAGGTCGCTTCGGTTACCGGTGTGCCGTCTTGCACGTATTGGCCGGAAGCGATCGAACGAAGGCCGCACGAACCAGAATAACGTATGGCGGTGCCACCACCACCACCGTTGGGCTGGCCAGCTACTACGGCGCCGACAGTGGACTGTGCACCACCTGCGCCGCCGGTCAGACCTGCGCCCCAGAGGCTGGTGCTGCAGGCAAACGCTTGTGAGCCAGCGAACAGGGCGAGGCCTGCGAGAGCAACGGATAAATGAGACTTGCGGATCATGGACATCCTCCGATTACTAAAGAAAATCACGCCATAGAGTACGGGCAGGCGTGAATGAGACCCCAACGGACGCGGACGTTAGCACCAATTCCTTACACAAATAAAGCACTTGCTCCAATTTTTCGGAGCTTTTGCTTGATTTTTGTCGCCTGGGCCCGCCAAGTGCGATGCACTTCTCGGTTCCAGGGCGTGAAGCGGTGCTGCCGCCACGAGCCGTCGACCTTCGACTGGTTCGATGAACGTCGTCGAAATATAGGAACGCTATGCGGCAGAGAAATCAGACACAGAGAATTCGGCCACCAGGGGAACTTTCCGGCTGAGGTGTGCGGCCGGTTTACGCACGCCAAGTGGGGGAGTGGATATTGGGCCGGACTGAACGCCTGGTTCCAAGAGATTGCCGCCAGCTGGTGCAGTCGATCTGGTCTGACCGAAGACAGATTGCCCGACCTGGACCGGACTCGCCCGTTCACGACTTTCCATGCGCCTTGGCCCGATCGTGTTTTGGGCGGGGCGACGGCCGCGAAGATTGTCATCCACCGCGACGCACCAAAATGCGGAGTCTGCACTAGACTCCAGTCAAACCTCGGCCGGAACCCTTTCCAGACATCATGAGCGGCGGAATCAGCCTCACTTCCGAGATGATACTTGTACTCGGTCTGGTGAGTTTCACCATGGTGATGTTTACCGTGGAATGGATCCGATCAGATGTGCTTGCGCTGCTGGTGCTGGTCGCGCTGGGCATTTCTGGCATCGTGCCGCGCGAGCAGTTGTTCGATGGCTTCGCCGGCGATGCGGTGGTGGCAATCATGGCGATGATGATACTTGGCGCGGGGTTGGACCGCACCGGCGTGCTGGCGCAGGCTGCATCGTTCATGCTCAGGATATCCAGGGGTGACGAACGACGGCTGCTGATGGTTCTTTGCGCCATCACCGGATTGGTATCGGCGGTGATGCAGAACCCGGCCGTAGCGGCTCTGTTTCTACCCGTTGTCAGTCGCATCTCGACGCGCACTGGCGTTCCGATTTCGCGGCTGCTGCTGCCGATGGCTGCGTGCATCATTCTGGGCGGCACCATGACGATGGTCGGCAACTCTCCGCAGATCCTTTTGAATGACCTGCTATCCGCGGTCAATCGCAACCTGCCCTCCGGTGCCGACACAATGGAACCGGTCGGCATGTTTGGAGTTACCCCGATCGGGCTGGCCTTGCTGCTTGCCGGCTTGGGATATTTCTATTGGTTCTGGCCCAAGCTGCTGCCGCCCTCGGCCGACGAGGGACTGGCGGTCAATCCGGGCACCACAGAGGTTTACTTTCAACAAATGTACGGCATCGAGGGCGAGATCATCGAGATGCGCGTGCAGGCAGACAGCCCGCTGATCGGCAAAAGCATTGGCGATCTTGAAAAAGAGTCAGGCACTCCGCTGATCCTGGCGATCAAGTCTGGCGACGAATCGCGATTGGCTCCGCCGGCTGATCTGGTTATCGCCAAGGACACCATCCTCGGCGTGCTCGGGCAAGTCGAGGCAGTGCAGGAATGGGCCAAATCCAGAGACGTGCGCTGCCTCAAAGGCACGCCACATTTCGCGGCCATGTTCGACCCTGCCAACGCCGGCGTTTCCGAAGCAGTGATCACGCCTTCATCCCGCTTTGTAGGGCAAACCGTGGGCGACCTGCGACTGCGCAAGCGTTTCGGCGTCTCGATGCTCGCACTGGGCCGCAGTGGCACGATCTATCGTGACGAGGTACGCAGCAAGACGATGCGCGCTGGAGACATCCTCGTGCTGCACGGTGCCTGGCGCGATCTGACGCATGCCGCCGAGGACCGCGATTTTGTGGTGGTTACCGACTATCCGAAAGACGAGGAACGTCCGCATCGGCTCAGACATGCAGTAGTGTTCTTCACGCTTTCGATGGCAATGGCTTTACTTACCAATTTGCCACTACCGATCGCGTTGCTCGCCGGTGCGCTTGGCATGCTGCTGACTGGCGTGATCAACATGGATGAGGCCTATCAAGCAATAAATTGGAAGACCATTTTCCTGATGGCCTCATTGATTCCACTTGGCTCGGCGATGGACGCAACCGGCGCAGCAGCCTGGGTCGCACAGAACGTGATGGCGGCGCTTGGCGATGTACCCACGTGGATGCTGCAAGTGGCGGTGGCAATGCTCACTGCGCTGTTTGCGCAGGTGATGTCCAATATCGGTGCTGCCATCGTGATGGTACCCATGTCAGTCAATATCGCACTGGCGGCCAGCGCCGATCCGATTATCTTCGCGCTCATTGCCACGGTCTCAGCGTCAAACAACTTCACCAGCGCCGCCAATCCGGTGATGTCCATCATCGTCGGGCCAGCAGGCTATACCAATCGTGATTTGATACGCGTTGGGCTGCCATTGACCGGGATCTTCATCGTGCTGACCGTGGTGATGGTCAATCTGGTGTTTTGAATGACTGCTGCGGGATTACAGCGCCTGCATCGGTCCAGGGGTCGTTGTACGAAAATCACCCGCGGAGCAGCGGAGCTAGGCCCGATGGTGTTCAACCATGGTGTATTTGCGCATGTAGGGTGGGTGCAACCCACCCAACGACTACGAAAAAAATATTGCAGCAAGCTCCGCTCTACAATGGTCGCCCCGATGCCGACGGATTTGGATTGTGCGCACGATCAAGCAAGAAGATTTTATCCAGAGCGTGGCCGATGCTTTGCAGTACATCAGCTACTACCATCCGGTCGACTACATTCGAAACCTCGCAGCAGCGTATGCGCGCGAGCAGTCGCCTGCAGCACGTGATGCAATCGCACAGATCCTGATCAACTCGCGCATGTGCGCCGAGGGCCATCGCCCGATCTGCCAGGACACCGGAATCGTCACGGTATTTCTCAAGATCGGCATGCACGTGCGCTGGGAAGCTACGTTGTCAATTGAAGACATGGTCAACGCCGGAGTTCGCCGCGCTTACTTGCATCCAGACAACAAATTACGCGCGTCGATGTTGGCCGATCCGGCTGGCAAACGCGTCAATACGCGCGACAACACCCCAGCCATCGTCAACATGAGCGTAGTGTTGGGCGACACAGTGGATGTGATTGTCGCCGCCAAGGGTGGCGGTTCGGAGGCGAAGGCCAAGTTTGCAATGCTCGATCCTTCCGATTCTGTGGTCGATTGGGTACTGAAGACGGTGCCAACAATGGGTGCCGGTTGGTGCCCGCCGGGGATGCTCGGCATTGGCATCGGCGGTACCGCCGAGAAGGCCATGCTGATGGCCAAGGAAGCACTCATGGAGCCGATCGATATCACCGACTTGATCGAGCGTGGGCCGACCACGCGCGCCGAGGAACTGCGCATCGAGTTATATGAGAAGGTCAACGCGCTTGGCATCGGTGCGCAGGGACTGGGCGGTCTGACCACCGTTCTCGACGTGAAGGTGCGCGACTATCCAACGCACGCCGCCAATCTGCCGGTGGCGATGATCCCCAACTGCGCCGCGACCCGGCATGCGCACTTCGTGTTGGATGGCTCCGGTCCGGTGATGCTGGACCCGCCTTCGCTCGACGACTGGCCTAAATTGACCTACGACACTTCCCAGGGCCGCCGGGTGAATCTGGACACGATTACGCGGGCAGAAGTGGCGAGTTGCCAACCTGGCGAGGTATTGCTGCTGTCAGGGAAAATGCTCACTGGCCGCGATGCTGCGCACAAGCGCATGGTCGATATGCTCAACCGCGGCGAACCCTTGCCGGTCGACCTGCGAGGACGCTTTATCTATTACGTCGGTCCGGTCGATCCCGTGCGCGGAGAAGTGGTGGGCCCTGCCGGGCCGACCACCGCAACACGCATGGACAAGTTTACCGAACAGATCCTGAGTGCCACCGGGTTGCTCGGCATGATCGGCAAGGCTGAGCGCGGCCCGCTCGCCATTGAGGCCATCCGCAAACATCGCTCGGTGTATCTGATGGCGGTCGGCGGCGCTGCCTACCTCGTGTCCAAAGCGATCCGCTCAGCGCGCGTGGTCGGCTTCGCCGACCTGGGCATGGAGGCAATCTACGAGTTCGAGGTGCAGGATATGCCAGTCACCGTAGCTGTTGACTCCAACGGCGTCTCGGTACACCAAACTGGCCCGCGCGAATGGCAGGCCAGGATCGGCAAGATACCGGTCGTGGTAGCTTGAGTGATGAAAGCGCGCGGCGACATTCTATTGGTTGGCAGCAACGGGCTGATTGGACGTCTGGCGACGCCACTATTGCTGGCGCACACGCGAAAGTTGAAGCAGACTCTGTTCGCGCCGGTGCGAAGCCCGGCAAAGCTCAAGCATAAACGATTGGTTTCCATCGTCGGCGCGTTCGACGACGCCAACAGCGATGCCCGCATCGAATCGGCACTTCGCGAACGCAAGGCAGCGCTCGGCGTTTTCCTGTGCGCGCTTGGCTCCACCATGGCTCAAGCTGGGTCTGAAACGGCATTTGCCGCAATCGACCGCGACCTGGTGCTGCATCTTGCTGCCCTCGCCCTGCGTCACGGTGCCCAGCATGCAGTAGTCGTGTCGTCCGTTGGCGCCGATGCGGGCGCGAGCAATTTCTATCTTCGCACCAAGGGCCGCATGGAACGAGATCTCAGCGGGCTTGGCTTCTCGCGCTGCGATTTTCTGCACCCGGGCTTGCTGCTTGGCGCGCGCGATGGCCAGCAACGGTTTGGCGAAGGCCTCGCACAAAAACTCTCCGGACTTTACAACCCCATGCTTGCAGGACCACTGCGGCGCTATCGCGCGATACCTGCGAAGACGGTAGCTGCGGCGTTTGCCAAGCTGGCCTTTGCCACCGGCGAAGGCGTGCATCGTCACGAGTTTGATGGGTTGAACTTACTCGCGGCTGAGTGATCGCAGAGAATCGCTGGCCGCAACCTGCGGTGCCTCGTGCGCAGGTCGCCCGGATGCTCTCTGGGCATCTGGCTGTCGCAGCGACAGGGCGGTGATCAGGCAGGCGATCGCAATCACATCGGCAATTACCACCCGCTGTACTGCGGCCCGCTGTACTGCGGCATTGTCGCCATCGATGACGGCAGCCAACAGCACATAGGAACCCATGCTGAGCAACCCTGCTGCGGTCGCAATTGGGCGCCAGCGTGTGCGCCAGATGGAAACCAGCAGCAGCACGCCGAGCGACCCGAGCAACAACGCACGATGCTGCAGCATCAGCAATACGCTGGGATCGCGGGTCACGGTCCCGTACAGTCTGTGCAATGCCCAGGCACCTGCCACACCCGCGAGTGGCAGCACGTTGATGACTCCGGCGCAGCCGAGCAACAACGCGCTGAGCCAGGCGCGAGTTTGCACAGGCATCACGCCGCGACCGCGCGCCGCCAGCCCATCCATTGGAGTTCTGCAAACAGCGCTACGAACACCGCTTGGGCGATCAGGAATGCCAGTCCCAGTGCTGTCGGCAACACCCATCCAGCGAATGCCAGCGCCATACAACCCAGCACCCAGAAGGCATTGCCGATCACGACGGTGAGCACCGCGGCGGAACTGACCGTTGCCTCGCGACTCATCCAGACCAGCAATCCTGCATAGGGTAAACACAGAATACCGGCCCAGAACAACAAAGGCACCGGCAAACCAAGCGCGGCGGCAAGTGGGTGCGCTGTCGCCGCCATGGGTAAGCCGACCAAGGCACTTGCAACGGCATCCAGGACAAGCGCGTTGCGCAGGAATCGGGTCATGGTCCGTGTGGCCATGGTCAGTGTGGTCATGGATATCTCCTCGTGGGGGTGGGTGTGGATCAGGCACAAAGTCTCCACGACGACGATCAGCACGTCGATTACCTCGCAGGTAATGTGGCCTGCGCTCTGGCATCGCTAAGATGGGCGCATGGCCCTGCTTGCCCCCACCATCGGTCCCCTGCTGCGCGACTGGCGTCAACGCCGCCGATTGAGTCAGCTTGAACTCGCCTGCGAGGCTGAGATTTCGACGCGGCATCTGAGCTTTGTCGAGACCGGCCGTGCCCGCCCGAGCCGCGAGATGCTGATGCATCTGTTCGACCTGTTGGAAGTTCCGCTGCGCGAGCGCAATACCTTGCTGCTCGCTGCTGGTTTCGCACCCGCATTCGCCGAGCACGATTTGCGATCACCGATACTGGCGGCTGCGCGAGAAGCGGTGCAGATGGTGCTGAGCGGTCACGAGCCCTACCCTGCGCTTGCCGTGGACCGACACTGGAATCTGCTCGATGCCAACGCAGCCGCGCAACGCCTGATGGTTGGTATAGCGCCTGAACTGCTCAAGCCTCCGATCAACGTGTTGCGTGCCAATCTGCATCCCGGCGGACTTGCTCCGCGCATCATCAATCTTGCGCAGGTCCGTGCGCATATTTTGGCGCGGTTGTGGCGCATGCTGGTACATAGCGGTGATCCGGTGCTGCGCGATCTGCACGACGAATTGGCCGCCTATCCCTGCGTTGATGACGGTGAAGCGGCTGGTCTCGCGTCGCCGCACGCCGACGTGGTGCTGCCGGTAAGGTTCCGCAGCGTCGCAGGCGAGCTCGCCCTGTTCACTACCATCACCCAGTTTGGTACCCCGCTCGACATCACCCTTTCCGAACTGGCACTGGAGAGCTTTTTTCCGGCGGATGCGGCGACAGCGAACTTGCTGAGACAGATGGCGGATGGCGCAGCACCTGTGGCAGCGGCATAAGCCGCGATACTTTTGTCGAGGCGCCCGCTAGCGAAAAGCATCGCGGCTCACGCCACTCCTAAACGCGCTCCCGCAACGCCGCTACCTTGAAACCTGTCACCGGCAGCCTCATTAAGTAGAAATCGGGTGGCCACTGCCGCCGCAAATTTCCGGGACACTCCCATGCGAATGGAAAAACTCACCTCGCGCTTTCAGCAGGCGTTGCAGGGTGCGCAGTCGTTGGCGGTCGGGCGCGACCACAACATGCTGGAACCGCTGCATCTGCTCTCCGCACTGATCGATCAGCAGGGCGGCTCTACCAGACCCCTGCTGACCAAGGCCGGGGTCAATGTGCCGGCACTACGCACACGCCTGGGACAGATGCTGGAGCAACTTCCCAAGGTTAAAGGCCAGGAAGGAAATCTCAGCATCGGCAACGAGCTAAACCGATTGCTCAACGTGACCGACAAACTAGCGCAGTCGCGCGGTGATCATTTCATTGCCAGCGAACTGTTCGTGTTGGCCAGCGCGCAGGAAGGCGGCGAGATCGGCAAGCTGCTGCGTCAGTTGGGCTGCACTCCGGAGAAAATCACTGCGGCGATCGATGAGATGCGGGGCGGCGAAAAAGTCGAAGATGCCAATGCCGAGGAACACCGTCAGGCGTTGGAGAAATACACCATCGATTTCACCAAACTCGCCGAGGCCGGCAAGCTCGATCCGGTCATCGGCCGCGATGAGGAAATCCGTCGTGTCATCCAGGTGTTGCAGCGACGCACCAAAAACAACCCGGTGCTGATCGGTGAGCCCGGCGTTGGCAAAACTGCCATCGTGGAAGGTCTGGCACAGCGCATCATCAATGGCGAGGTACCTGAAGGTCTGCGCGACAAGCGCGTGCTATCGCTCGACATGGGGGCGTTGATCGCCGGCGCCAAATTCCGCGGTGAATTCGAAGAACGACTAAAAGCAGTGTTGAGCGACCTGTCCAAGCAAGAAGGCCGCGTCATTCTGTTCATTGATGAGCTGCACACCATGGTCGGTGCGGGCAAGGCCGAAGGCTCGATGGACGCCGGCAACATGCTCAAGCCGGCACTGGCGCGCGGCGAGTTGCATTGCGTCGGCGCCACCACACTGGACGAATACCGCAAGTACGTTGAGAAAGATGCAGCGCTCGAACGCCGATTCCAGAAAGTGTTCGTCGGCGAGCCCTCGGTCGAAGACACCATCGCCATCCTGCGCGGGCTCAAAGAAAGATATGCGGTGCATCACGGCGTTGAAATCACTGATCCGGCCGTCGTCGCAGCGGCGACGCTATCCAATCGATACATCGCCGACCGCCAGCTGCCGGACAAAGCCATCGATCTGATGGACGAGGCGGCATCGCGTATTCGCATGGAAATCGACTCCAAGCCGGAAGAACTCGACCGTCTCGAACGCCGACTGATCCAGCGCAAGATTCAACGCGAAGCGCTTAAGAAAGAAAAGGACGCCGAGTCACGGCAGCGACTCGCCGATCTCGAGGCCGAGATCGCCACGTTGGAACGCGCGTTTTCCGATCTTGATGAAATCTGGAAATCCGAGAAGGCTGCGGTACAAGGCACCACCAAAATCAAGGAAGAGATCGAGCGCGCAAAACTTGAGATGGACTCGGCAATGCGTCGAGGCGATCTGGCCAAGACATCCGAAATTCAGTACGGCTCACTGCCGCAACTGGAGAAACAACTGCAGGCTGCACACGATGCCGAGCAGAAGGGTTTCCGGCTGCTGCAGATGAAAGTAACCGCAGAGGAAATCGCCGAGGTGGTGTCGCGGTGGACCGGCATTCCGGTCAACAAGATGCTGGAAGGTGAACGCGAAAAGCTGCTGCGCATGGAGGATGAACTGCACCGCCGCGTGATCGGTCAGAACGAAGCAGTAACTGCGGTGTCCGATGCGATCCGGCGATCGCGCGCGGGGCTGTCCGACCCCAATCGCCCGAACGGGTCATTCCTGTTCCTGGGACCCACCGGCGTGGGCAAGACCGAATTGTGCAAAGCGTTGGCGGAGTTCCTGTTTGACTCCGGTGACGCCATGGTGCGCATCGACATGAGCGAGTTCATGGAGAAGCATTCGGTATCGCGACTCATCGGCGCGCCTCCCGGCTACATAGGCTATGAGGAAGGTGGCTATCTCACCGAAGCGGTGCGTCGGCGTCCGTATTCCGTTGTGTTGCTCGACGAAGTCGAAAAGGCGCACTCCGACGTATTCAATGTGCTGCTGCAGGTGCTCGATGATGGCCGCCTCACCGACGGACAAGGTCGCACGGTTGATTTTCGCAATACGGTGATTGTGATGACCTCGAATCTCGGCTCGCAGCTGATCCAGGAGTACGCCGCGCGCAACGACTACAGCGGTATGAAAGTCGCCGTGTTGGATGCGGTGCAGGGTCATTTCCGTCCGGAGTTCATCAATCGGCTGGACGAGATTGTGGTGTTTCATCCGCTGGGCCGGGAACACATTCGTCATATCGCGCGGATCCAGAGCCAGCACCTGGCCAAGCGACTGGGTGAACGCGGCATCAAGCTGGAGCTGAGCGATGCTGCATTGGATGCGCTTGGCGATGCCGGATTCGACCCGGTGTATGGCGCACGACCGTTGAAACGCGCGATTCAGCAGCAGCTGGAAAACCCACTGGCGCGCGAAATTCTGAAGGGAGGCTTTGTCAGCGGCGACACCGTCTTGGTCGCAGTGGACGACCATCGAATGGTGTTCAATAAAGCGTGATGGTGAAAGGTGACTCAAGTGCGAGCGGCGTGAGCCGCGATGGTTCGGCGTCACCCAGGATCGGACCTCACAACACAGCCCCAGCCAGGGAAGGTCTGAACAACTCACGACTTCGTCTTCGCCATACTGCTTATTGCTTGCCAACCCCCCCCTCTCAACAGCGGAGCTGGTCAACCTGCGGTTTTTCGCCCCCTGACTCAGGGGCTACCGCGGCTCCGTACTTGTTCAGAGGTTCTCTAGCCCCCTATACGCGCACAAGCGCAAATCGCCTATGCGGCAACGGCGTTGCGGCAATGTCTTCCGGCATGGTGTTTTTCATCGCCAAACCATCGCTGAAGTGCAGGCCAATCTGCGCGAAGCAGTGTTGCACCATGGCCGAGCAGTAGACCGAACCTTGTTGCGCCAGAACGTTTTCGCGTCGGCGCAGGCGACGGCTTTGTACCGCGAGCAGAGTGCCCACGATTTCGCGCAACGAATAGCGCGTCAATCCCGCGAGCAGGTCCAGCGCCGCGGTCAGCACCTGTGTGGTCTGCTGTTCGCTCAGGCCAAAGTCCAGGATCGCCAGATTCGGAAAGGCCTCACTGTCGAAGTATTTGCTCGCACGGTTTTCCTGCACGCCGAGTCGGATCTGCTTGCGATGCATTTCCAGATCTGATTCGAGTATCCACAGCTGGCCATCCGCGCGCCGACCCGAGAAAATGAACGCGTGCGACCAGTCGCTGCGCTGCTCCGGCCTGAAGCCTGGATGCTGCATGCGGCGGATCGCGCGGTTCAGCCAGTCGGCACCGCCGACGAGGCCGACGTATCCCGGAGCGGCATGAGCATCCATCAGTTGCGCATTGCTCACTGCTGACATTGCGTGTCCTCACATCGAGTGCGGCGGCGGTGGGCATTGAAGCACAACGGCTGCCCGCGGCTTGGACAGTTTCTGGCGCTCAGCTTGAATTCGCAGGTCCAGGCCCCAAATCGGGCAGTCGAAGGAGTACGTCATGCCGATCTACGAATACCAATGCGCCAGTTGCGGCACTGTGTTTGACAACTTGCAAAAGATTTCGGACCCGGATCCGGGCGAATGCCCAAAGTGCGACCTGCCGCAGATTTCACGTCGCGTTACCGCGCCCTCTTTTCGCCTGGCGGGCAGTGGCTGGTACGAAACTGACTTCAAGAAAGATGGCGACAAGAAGCGAAATCTGTCCGGCGATGCTTCCAGTGGCGCGCCCGCACCCGAGGCTGCGACGCCTGCCGCAACCACGAAGACAGAGTCGCCTACGACAGCTCCCGCTCCTGCCCCGTCGACCAAGAGCGACAGCGTCTAGCTTGTCGGGGCCTCGATCAATCGTGGGCAAATGTCGCCGCTGACGCTTTGAATATTGACCTGCGACAGATTTTCCGGATCGGATAAAAACGCCGCGGGAAGCTGCGGCGTTTGCTGCTACGCGTACCGCCACCTGGATCAATCGTCGCCAAAGATGCCAAAGATGCGCAGCAGGCTCATGAACATGCTCCAGATGTCGCTGAACAGGCCAACCGCAACCACGACGTAGTTGGTCTCACCGCCATGCACTGCCTGGCTGGTGTGCCACAGGATGCCGACCGACGACAACAACACCACCGCGCCCGAAATCATCAAGCCCATCAGCGGCAATTGAAGGATGAGCTGCGCCACGATGGCGATCAGCACCACCACCACGCCGACCACGAAGAACCCGCGCAGGAAACTGAAATCCTTGCGCGTCAACAGCGCGTACATCGACAACGCAAACGTCGCGATCGCGGTGCCGGCAAAGGCATTGATAACGATGTTCGCGTTCTTCGCCATGTACAGCCCGACGATCGGACCCATCAGGAAACCAATCAGCGCGCCATAGCCCAGCGCCATCGGAATTGCGAGCGGTGAGTTGGTGAAGCGCATCAGGATGAACGGCGTCACCAGCAGCACACCCAAGGTAATCCAAGGGTTGAACGGCTGCATGCCGCTGGCAATGGTGACCCCGGTTACCGCAGCGCTCAGCGCCAGCATCAGACTGAGCAAGATGTAGGCGTTGCGCAATACCTTGTTGGTCAGCGGCTGCGCTTCTGCACGATAAGTTTGAACGGCGGGCTGGTTCATGCTGGCTCCAATTTAATTTGCCCAGGCATTATGACGATCACGACGGCGCGCGCAAGGACCATGGCGAAAGAATCAGGGCGGCGTTCACCTGCGCTGTTTCGCCCGAATGCGGGCCAGTGAACGTTCAATACGCCTGTGCTTCCGATCGGCGCGTGGCTCTGGCATGTCCCATGCGCAATCGGTGGCCCGGCAGTTCGCGCAGTCTGGGGCGTGTGGAGCCAATGCCGGTGGGGCCGATTGACTGGCCACGATCACACACGTGATAAAGCAGCAATAACGGCGTCACAGCGCCCATCCGTGACCGGCAAGAGTATCAAGTTCTGCTTGGGTCCCAGGCATTGGCCCGGCAAATGGTTTGCAGTCTCCAGCGCGCGCCCTTAGCATTCGCGCCCCTTTCTGCATTGGCGCTGTGGGTTTGGCGCCGTCTCCGGAGATAGCATGCGTAGTCACTTTTGCGGGCGTGTTGAAGAGCGCCTGGTCGGACAAACGGTCACCCTGTGCGGCTGGGCAAATACACGGCGCGACCACGGCGGCGTGATCTTTATCGACCTTCGCGACCACGAAGGCATCGTGCAATGCGTGATCGAGCCGGACAACCAGGCGGCATTCAAGATCGGCGAAGCGGTGCGTTACGAATATTGCCTGAGGATCACTGGTCAAGTCCGTGCGCGCCCGGCATCACAGATCAATGATCGCCTGGCGACCGGAAAAATCGAAGTGGTGTGCGACGTGGTGGAAGTGCTCAACGCTTCTGCCCCGCTGCCGTTCCAGCTTGACGACCATCCCGGCGAAGAAGCGCGCCTGAAGTATCGCTATCTGGATATCCGCCGCCCGCAAATGCAGCACGCGATGCGTCTGCGCACGCGACTGACGCAGGAAATCCGCCGCTATCTGGACGCGCGCGCGTTCCAGGACATCGAAACTCCAATCCTGACCAAGGCCACGCCTGAGGGCGCGCGCGATTATCTGGTGCCCAGCCGCGTGCATCCGGGCGAGTTCTACGCGTTGCCACAGTCACCGCAACTGTTCAAGCAACTGCTGATCATGGCCGGCATGGATCGCTACTACCAGATCGCGCGCTGTTTCCGCGACGAGGACCTGCGTGCCGACCGTCAACCGGAATTCACCCAGCTCGATATGGAATTTGCCTTTGTCGAGGAACATGACGTGCAGGACATGGTCGAGGGCATGCTGCGGCATATCTTCAAGACCGTGAATAGCGTTGACCTGGTCGATCCGTTTCCGCGCATCACTTATGCCGAGGCCATGCGCCGCTACGGTTCGGACAAGCCGGACCTGCGTATCGATTGGGAACTCGTGGATGTCGCTGATCACCTGAAGCACGTCGAGTTCAAGGTGTTCAGTGGACCTGCCAATGACGCGGGCGGCCGCGTGGCCGTGCTGCGGGTGCCGGGCGGCGGCGAAATGACCCGCAAACAGATCGACGATCTGACGCCTTATGTCGCCAAGTACGGCGCCAAGGGCTTGGCCTGGATCCGCATCGACGATCTGGCCAGGGGCCGCGAAGGCCTGACTTCGCCTATCGTCAAATTCCTTGACGACGCCGCACTCGATGGCATCTTCAAGGCAGTCGGCGCGCAACAGGGCGACGTGCTGTTTTTTGGCGCCGGACCGTACAAGACGGTCTCCGACTTCATGGGCGCACTGCGCACCAAAGTCGCCAAGGATATGGGTGCGGTGCAAAATATCTGGGCGCCACTTTGGGTCACGGATTTCCCCATGTTCGAATACGACGCACAGGAGAAGCGCTACTTCGCGCTGCATCATCCGTTCACTGCGCCCAAGATCGACGACGTTGCCGATTTGATGGCGAATGCAGCCAACTCGGTGTCGCGCGGATATGACTGCGTGCTCAATGGCAACGAGATTGGTGGCGGATCGATCCGTATTCATCGGCCGGACATGCAAAGTGCAGTGTTCGATCTGCTCGGCATCAGTGCCGAGGAAGCGCAGAACAAATTTGGCTTCCTGCTCGAGGCATTGAAGTACGGTGCACCGCCACATGGTGGCATTGCCTTTGGCATCGACCGCATGGCCGCCTTGATGGTCGGCACGGAATCGATCCGCGATGTGATCGCCTTTCCGAAAACGGCTTCGGCCAACTGCCTGCTCACGGCAGCACCATCGGAAGTGCCGCAGGTGCAGTTGCAAGAGCTGCACGTTCGCGTGGTGAAGCCAGAGAAGAAATAGGCAACGCAAGCGGCGTCCGTCCGCGACATGGCGACTGCAACGCTTCGCCATCGCCGCAGTCGCGGCCGGCGCCGGATGCAACGACCTGTACTTGGTTGCACCATGCGCTACCAGGGCGCCGAAAAAACTCGACCGGAGTCCTTTGTCTGACCATGTCCGGCCGTTCTCGCATCTTCATGTTTTTCAACACTGAGGATGCGCCCCATGTACCGCCGCTCGATTGTTGTTGGCTTGCTCGCGATACCCTTGCTGCCATGGGCCGGCTCGAGTTCGCGCCTGAGGAATCGAATGACCGCGCCCGATGCCGAACCCGTGATCCTGTTGCATGGCCTATGGATGCGTGGTTACGCGATGCTGTTACTCGCAAGCCGGCTACGCGCGGCCGGATTCGCGCCTGAGATCGTTGAGTACTTCACCCTGTTCAACAGTCCCGAGACCGCCGCGGAGAAAGTGCGGCAGCGCTTCGCCAAACACGAAGGCCGACCAGTGCATCTGGTCGGGCACAGCCTGGGTGGTCTGGTGTCGCTCCTCGCCACCGACCGGAATGCACCCGCCGGGCGCACCGTGTGCCTGGGTTCACCCCTGTGCGGCAGTCGCTCGGCCAGTCGCATGGCGCGCTATGCGCCGCTCTTGATCGGCAAGAGCAGACGTCGCCTGATCGAAGGCCTCGACGCCTGGAACGGCACCCGCGAGGTTGGAGTGATCGCCGGCAATGTCGCGCGCGGTCTGGGCCGGCTGGCCGGGAAACTCGACGGCGAGAATGACGGGACGGTTCGCGTCGCAGAGACCCAATTGCCAGGGATCACCGATCATCTGGTGATGCGCGCATCGCATACCGGTTTGCCGTTCTCGGCGGCGTGCGCTACGCAGGTGATCGCGTTTCTGCGTGATGGTCGATTCGAGCGATAGCGCTAAGATACCCGCTTTACATTGGACCTTGATCATGGCCGGACATTCCAAGTGGGCAAACATCCAGCACCACAAAGGCAAGCAGGATTCTGTACGCGGGCGCATTTTTACCAAAATCATTCGTGAGATCGGCGTCGCGGCACGTGCCGGTGGTGGCGATCCGAGCACGAACGCGCGACTGCGCCTGGTGCTCGACAAGGCGTTCGTCAACAACATGCCCAAGGACAATGTCGATCGCGCGATCAAGAAAGCAACTGGCGAACTCGAAGGCGTAAGCTACGAAGAGAGTCGCTACGAGGGCTACGCACCCGGTGGCGTCGCAGTAATCGTTGACACGATGACCGATAACCGCATCCGCACCGTTGCCGAAGTGCGCCATGCCTTCGCCAAACATGGCGGCAATATGGGCACTGATGGTTCGGTCGCTTTCATGTTCAAGAAACTCGGCGTTCTCAGTTTCGCACCCGGCGCGGATGAAGACCGCATCACCGAAATTGCGATTGAGGCTGGCGCCGATGATGTTGTTGTATATCCGGATGACCAATCGATTGATGTAGTGACCTCGCCGGATGCCTATCAGGCGGTAAAAGCCGCAATGGAAACGGCTGGTCTCAAACCTGCTCACGCCGAGATCACCTGGCGCGCCGAAAATGATGTAGCTGTCGAGGGCGACACCGCTGTCGCCGTGGTCAAAATGCTGGAGCGGCTTGAAGATCTGGATGATGTGCAGAACGTTTATTCGAACGCCGACCTGCCCGCCGAGGCGTATCTATGATGGCGGAGCAAGCCCCGCTCCAAAGAGACCCATGATCCGCATTCTCGGCATCGATCCAGGCAGCCAACGCACTGGTATCGGCATTATTGATATCGACGCAACGGGCAAGGGCACGCATGTGTTTCATTCTGCGATACAGCTGCTCGACAACGAGACTTTCCATTTGCGATTGAAACAGATCTTCGATGAGGTCAGCGAAATCATCGGCACCTGGGCGCCGCATGAAGTCGCGATCGAAAAAGTATTTATGGCGCGCAACCCGGATTCTGCGCTCAAGCTTGGACAGGCGCGCGGTGCTGCAATCTGCGCGGTAGTCACCCGCGATCTGGCACTGACCGAATACGCTGCCAAAGAGGTCAAACAGGCTGTGGTTGGCACCGGAGGCGCCGACAAGGCGCAGATTCAGCACATGGTGCGCATGTTGCTCGGTCTCACCGGCAAACTGCAGGCCGATGCGGCCGATGCACTGGCCATCGCGCTGACCCATGCGCATACACGATCAACGATCGCTCGCTTTGGCATTCCACGCGCGGCATGGCGACGGCGTTGAGTCAAAACTGAATCGACAAGGAAACGAAATGATCGGCAGACTCAGAGGCACCCTGGTCAGCAAACAGCCACCCGCGTTGATGATCGATGTAAACGGTGTTGGCTACGAACTGGAGGCGCCGATGTCGACTTTCTACGAGCTTCCCGCGACTGGCGCCGAAGTGACACTGATAACTCACTATGCGGTCAAGGAAGACGCAGTCGCGCTCTATGGATTTCACCGGGAATCTGAACGCACGTTGTTTCGCACTCTGCTCAAGGTCAGCGGGATCGGCGCCAAAACCGCTTTATCGATTCTCTCCGGCGTGTCGGTCGGCGACTTCGCACGCATGGTGCTGAATAGCGAGATCACGGCGCTGACACGCATTCCCGGCATCGGCAAGAAGACTGCCGAGCGAATCGTGCTGGAACTGCGCGACCGCGTCGAGGGCATGAACGATGGAGCTAGCCTGCCCAGCGGCGGTGCGCGCGGCGTGGCCATCGATCCCAACGCCGAGGCTACCGCTGCCCTCGTGCAGTTTGGTTACAAGCCACCGGAAATCCTGCGACTGTTAAAAGACGCTGCTGAACCTGGCGACAGCGCTGAAACGCTGATTCGAAAGGCGCTCAAAGCAGCACTGCGCTGATCGCGCGGCGGCGTCGTTCGGCCGTCTGCGGCAACGGGATCGGTGTGCGAAAGCAGGCAATTTGATGTGGCCTGAGGGCGACAGGCGTCTGTTCCGCTTTTAGCACTGACGCGCTGACTCGCAAAGTGCCATTCAACGGCCAACGTTGAAAACTAAAAATTAGGCACCCCATTCCATGCCAGATCGCTACACTACGCGCCTTCTCGATCCGCGACGCGTCGATTCCGACCCCAATGGATTCATCCACAGATCAAAAGAAAGCCACCGGCGTGGCTGCACTCGCCGTGGCTGCGGTAGGCGTCGTCTTCGGCGACATTGGCACCAGCCCGCTCTATACGATGAAAGAGGCGTTTGGCGGCCCGCATGCCATGCCGGTCACCGAAACCAATGTGCTGGGCGTTCTGTCCCTGGCTGTCTGGTCGATGATGCTCGTGGTATCGCTGAAATACGTGATGTTCATCATGCGCGCCGACAACCGCGGCGAAGGCGGCATCATGGCCTTGATGGCGCTGGCGCTGCGAGCCGTTGGCGATGCCGGTCCCTGGCGCCGCGTCGTCATCCTGTTGGCTGTGCTCGGTGCCGCGCTGTTCTACGGGGATGGCGTGATCACGCCCGCGATGTCGATTCTTGGCGCAGTCGAGGGCCTGAAGGTCGCAGCACCCAATCTGGAGCGCTATGTCGTTCCGATTACCGTAGTGATCGTTATCGGCCTGTTCTCCTTCCAGCGCAGCGGTACTGCCCGCGTCGGCGCAATTTTCGGGCCGATCATGATCGTATGGTTTTTGGTCCTGGGCGTGCTCGGTGTCAACCAGATCCTGGAGACGCCATCGGTCCTGCGCGCGCTCAATCCGGTGTATGGCTATTATTTTTTCGCAGCCCACCCGTGGCTGTCGTTTCTCGCTCTGGGTACTGTGGTGTTGGCGATCACCGGAGCTGAAGCGGTATATGCCGATATGGGGCATTTCGGCACACGGCCGATTCGACTGGCCTGGTTCTGGTGGGTTTTTCCCGGACTGATACTCAATTATTTCGGCCAGGGCGCGCTGCTGCTGGGCGATCCCTCTACCGCGCGCAATCCATTTTTTCTGCTGGCACCCGAATGGGCTCTGTATCCGATGATCGCGCTCTCTGCCGCAGCCGCAATCATTGCCTCGCAGGCGGTGATTTCTGGCGCGTTCTCGGTCACGCGCCAGGCAGTGCAACTGGGCTTCGCACCGCGCATGCGAATCTTGCATACCTCAGATGAAACCGTCGGCCAGATCTATGTGCCCTGGGTCAATCGGTTCTTGCTGATCTCTATTATTCTGGTCGTTATCGGATTCCAGTCATCCAGCAATCTGGCCGCCGCATACGGTATCGCAGTCACCGGCACAATGTTGATCGACACGTTGTTGGCATTGATCGTCGCGGTGCGGCTGTGGCATTGGAGCCCGTGGCTCGCCGGCATCGTCGGCGCGACGTTCCTGACCATGGATCTTGCGTTCTTTTCGGCCAACGTCATCAAAATACCGCATGGTGGCTGGTTCCCATTGGCACTGGGCGTGGTGATTTTCACCTTGCTGACGACCTGGCGAAAAGGCCGCACGCTGGTGATGGCACAGATGAAGGCAGATGGCCTGGCGCTCACGCCGTTCATTGCGTCGATTTCTGCGCATCCACCGCTGCGCGTTCCGGGTACGGCGGTGTTCATGACCGCCAACCACGAGAGTGTGCCGCACGCGTTGCTGCACAACCTCAAGCACAACAAAGTCATGCACGAACGCAACGTACTGTTGACGGTCGAGACGCTGGAAGTGCCAGTCGCCGACAAAGAATCGCGCATCGCCATCGAGCCACTTGGCAATGAGTTTTTCATCATGAAGCTGCGTTTTGGCTTTACCGAAGAACCCAATGTGCCCCGCGTCATGGAAGGCTGCCAGAGTTGCGGCTTGCCGTTCGAGATGATGGATACCACTTTTTTCCTTAGCCGGGAAACTCTGATTCCAACCTCGGGTCACGGCGGCATGCCGTTGTGGCGCGACAAGATATTCGCGTTCATGTCACGCAACGCGGAATCGGCGACGGCGTACTTTCAGATCCCCGGCAATCGGCTGATCGAGCTGGGTACCCAAGTCGAAATTTGAACATGTGCGCGGGCTGTCCGAGCGGAGCCGGCTGGAGTGGAGCGCTGGAGTGGGAGCGGCGTCAGCCGCGATGCTTTGGCGCAACGCCGCCTGACACTGCCACTCAACGCCTCGTCCCCGCCTACGCTCGCGCCCGCAATGCTGCCACGGCCGGCAATTCCTTACCTTCCAGAAACTCCAGGAACGCGCCACCGCCGGTGGAGATATAGCTCATGCGATCAGCGACGCCATATTTTTCGATCGCCGCGAGCGTGTCGCCACCACCGGCGATCGAAAATGCGGAAGACTCGGCAACCGCCAGCGCCAGTGCCTTGGTGCCTTCGCCAAACGCATCGAACTCAAAAACCCCTACCGGACCATTCCACACCACGGTGCGTGCGCTACGCACAATGTCGGCATAACGTCGGGCGGTTTCCGGTCCGATATCCAGAATCATCTCATCGGATTTCACCTCGGCAATCGCCTTGACCGTGGCCGGCGCGTCCGCGGCAAATGCGCCCGCAACCACGACATCGACCGGCATTGGAATCTCGGCACCGCGTGCCTTCGCGTCATCGAGAATGCGCCGCGCAGTGTCGAGCAGGTCCGCCTCGTAAAGCGACTTGCCCACTGGGTACCCCTGCGCAGCAAGAAAAGTGTTGGCGATGCCGCCACCGACAATCAGCAGGTCCACTTTGGTGATCAGGCTTTCCAGCAAGGCCAGCTTGGTCGAAACCTTGGAACCGGCGACGATCGCCAAGACCGGCCTGTCCGGATTCTCCAATGCCTGGGAAAGCGCGTCCAACTCGGCCATCAACAGTGGACCGGCGCAGGCGATCGGTGCAAATTTCACCACACCATGCGTCGATGCCTGGGCGCGATGAGCTGTTCCGAAAGCATCCATGACAAAAACGTCGCAAAGCGCAGCGTACTGGCGCGCGAGCGTATCGCTGTTCTGTTCCTCGCCCACGTTCATGCGGCAGTTTTCCAGCAACACCACTTCGCCCAGAGCCACTTCAACGTGGCCGACACGACCCTGCGAAAGATAATCGCGGATCAGGCGCACCGGTGCGCCCAGTGCATCGCCCAACCAGGTTGCCACCGGTGCCAAAGACGAAGCCTCGTCCCAGACGCCTTCCTTGGGTCGCCCCAGATGGCTGATCACGAGCACTCGCGCGCCGGCGTCGCGTGCGGCTCGGATGGTGGGCAGCGAAGACTCCAGTCGTTGCGTAGAAGTGATGCGCCCCTCTTTGATCGGCACGTTCAGATCTTCGCGGATGAGCACGCGCTTGCCGCCCAGCGCAACGTCGGACATACGCACAATAGACATGGCACACCTCGCAGTAAGCAAGCGTGCATTGTAAAGCGGGTCGTGGCCCGATGCTTCGTTCTTGCACGCGGCGGTGGAGCGCATCGGCATGAACCAAGCGAAGCACAGCCTCGGCAACATCGGCAATCGCGCACGTGCCGTTTCTGCAATGGATGCCTCACCAAAAAAAGAACCCCGGCACCAGGCCGGGGTTCGAGTACTACGGTGATTGCGACCCGAGCCGGGCCGCCCCTACTCAGAATTGCATCGACCAACTGTTGATGAAGCCCGTGTCGCCACCGGCGTTATCGTTCACGCGCAGATTCCAGGTGCCATTCGCCACTTCGCTGGAGGCATTGATGGTCACCGTCTTGATGATGTTGTCGGTGCCCGCACCCGTGCGATTGTGGATGTTGTACAGCGTGCCATCGGGTGCAACCAGGTCAACTTTCAGGTCGCCCTGATAGGTATGCACGATGTTCACCGCCACACTCAAGGTAGCTGGCGCATTGCCGGCAACCCCAGTGACTGTGATCGGGCTGTTGACCGTTGTGTTGTCACCAATGGCGACGTCGGTGAGGTTCTGGAAGAACGCGCCACCCACGCTGTAGCTGCCGGTCAACGAGACACCCGAGAACGCCGAGTAAGCCTTCAGGCGCACGTGATACGTACCGGCTACCGCGGTTGCGATATTGCAGGTCTCGGCATTGCCACCCAGGAACGGACGGCAGTCATACACGGTGTCGGTCGGCGCTGAGCCAAACTTCACGTACATGTCCGCGTCTCCGGTGCCACCGCTGATAACGAACTTCAGGCCAGTCGCACCGGTCGGTACCGCCATGGTGAAGTTCAGCGAGGTGCCCAATGCAGCCGACAGACCGGTTTTTGCAACACCATTGCTCAGCTCCGTGCCCGATGTGCTGACGGTCACTGCCCTGGTGATGCTGTTGGTCGCTCCGCCGTTGTCGGTCACCGTCAACACCACGTTGAAAGTGCCGGCCGCGCTGTAGGTCTTGCTCGGATTGGTGGCGGTCGATGTCGTGCTGTCACCGAAGTTCCAGCTGCGTGAAGCAATAGTGCCATCGCTGTCAGTCGAGCTGTCGGTGAACGTAGCAGTCAGGCCACTGGTGCTGAAGCTGTAGTTGGCCACCGGTGCGACGTTGGCGGCGGTACTGACCGTAACTGACCGGGTGATGCTGTTGGTCAGGCCACCATTGTCGGTCACTGTCAGCACTACGCTGTAGCTACCCGCGGCGCTGTAGGTCTTGCTCGGGTTGGTCGAGGTCGACGTGGTGCTGTCACCGAAGTTCCAGCTACGCGAGGCGATAGTGCCATCACTGTCGGTCGAGCTGTCGGTGAAGTTGGCGGTCAGGCCGCTCGTGGTGAACGAGTAGTTTGCCGACGGCGCCACATTGCCCACGACACCAGAGAAGCCACCTTTGACATAGGCATCTACGGATTCTGCCGTACCACCGGTCTCATCGCGATTGTCGGTGTAGATGGCCATGATGTCGTTCAACTGCATGTCCATGCCGTTGTAGTCGCCCCACTCGAACGAATCGCCGATGTTCTTGGAGGTGACCGCGGTCAGTCGTGTCGCGGTGCTGAAGGTCACCCCACCATCAGTGGAAACCGAATAATAGATATCGGTGCCCGAGCGGCTGGTGCTGTTGCGAGTGTCATAGAACATGACAAACACGCGACCAGTCTGGTCCACCGACATCCATGGATTGAAACGATCCACGGTGGCGATGTCTGCAGACGAATGCGCCAGGCTGCTGGCCCAGGTGGCACCGCCATCACGCGAACGCAACACCTTGACCACCGAATGATTGGCCGTGGCGCTGGTGTTGTTCTCGGTTGTGTTGGTGTCGTTATAGGTGATGTACAGACTGTTGGCGAACGTGCCACTGCTCGTATCGGCTTGCGCAGACACGTAGACGAAGGCGCGCCGCGTTTCCATTGCCGGAATCGGATAGTCAAAGTCAGCGTTGAGGTTGGACGCATTGACTGCTGCGGCGAACGTGGCGCCGCCATCGGTCGATTTGAGCACACGGATCTGTTTGGCATTGCTGCCACCAGACGTGGTCGGGAACACGAAGTAGGCATTGCCGGCTTTGTCGGACATCAGGTCACTACCGATTCCGCGGCTGGCGCTGTCGAGCGTCAACGTAGTGCCCCAATTGAGACCGGTATCGGTCGAGCGTGCGAATTTCTGCACGTTGTTCTCATGCCACGCCATGTAGATGCTGCCCAGACGCGGCGACGATGCGTACGTGTCGACGTGCAAATACTCTTTGTCGGACACGTTGCCGGTTGAAAGTGTCTTCGCCAGTGTCCACGAAGCGCCATTGTTGGTGGAGCGGTAGAACAGGACGTTGGTGCCAGAACCGACTACGGTCGAGAGTGCGCCAGCGTAGCCAATACTGCCGTCGGGTGACCAGCCGACTGTGGGATCACAGCAGGTATTGGCAAGCGAAATTGCCGATCCCCAGGTCACGCCGCCATCGGTGGACTGCCACATCTTCTGGCCAGAACCCGGGCCATTGGTGCCGGCGATTACCAGATTGGTGTTGACCGGATTGATTGCCACTGCGGATTCAGCGCCGCCCGCAGGCGTGCTCATGCGCTTCTCGCTTCCTGACAGGAAGTTGGGCATTACCTGATCGGATGGGCGCGTGCTCTGAGTCAGCTCATAGCCACCGGTGCCATTGGCACGAACCGATGTGTAGATCGTTCCGTTTATCTTGAAGCCTTCGTACTTGGCAAGATAACCATTGAGCGCGCTGCGCGGGTACTGTGCCGGGCCGCTGATCATCAGCCCGGGATTAGCCTTGCGCATTTCGACGCGATAGAAAACTGGAATCGGGATGATCGCATCGGATTCGTTCTTCGAAAGCAGATCGACATCGGCCTTGGTCAACAGATAGTTGCGATCGTCCCAGGGGCCGTATTTGGCAAGATCTGCGTAGTCAACCCGCGCATCAACGCCACGCGATTGGCTGATGGTGATGGAAACGGGTGGCTGTGGACGAGTTTGCGCCTGTGCGATACCAGAACAAATCAAAGCGACGGCCAGACCGAGTCCGACCGACTTACTGCGATTGTGCTTGCTCATTGGTTGTATTTTCCACTGATGGTTTCTCCCCGCGCCGATGCTTGCGCACCGACACCCTTTCGGAAGTGGGCCGTCGCTCCCCGCTTCGTCCCATGCCGACTGTCGCATTGGGCATGGCCCGCAGCCAACGTCGATCTCATCGCATCACCGCTCCCGTCGATAGACGCGTAACAAGCGACCCGGCCACTGCGCCGCATCGCGAATTCGAACTGGAAAGATCCTCGAGTCGAAGTCTGCGCCGTTGTTGACGGTCATCACCCGAACCCGCACTCGTCACCACGCACGCCACCGCGCTTCGCTGTCGATCCATCATTGAACCGGCCCACCCGATTGATCAGTCGGTGGGTCAATCCACAGGCCTAATTCTGCTCCGCCTTGCGGAGGAATCGCCGCGGCGGCGTGATGTATAGGTGAATGCAAGCTAAATGTCTTGCTGCGATGCAGCGTGAATGTGCTGGGCCTTGTCAGCCCGCGGTTGGCTCCTGGATTGTCCCTCGCTCGAAACACGGCGCCCGAGTCTGCGCTTGACACGCGTTTCGCAGCCCGCAATCAGATCTCGCTCCGGTAAATGAATATCAATACTGCGTGGCGTGGCTGCGCTTGATCAGGATCAAGTGCCAACTCAGCAGATTGGTCTAAATTTTGTGCTGATGCTGGAGACACTTCATGCTTGCCGAAAAGCAACCGCTTGCCGAAACGCAGCTGCTCGCCCAAATCCCGCTGCTTGCCGAACCGATTTTCGACCCCGAGTTACTGAATCGGTTCGACATATCCGGGCCACGCTACACCTCTTACCCGACTGCGCCGCAATTCAGCAGCAAGTATGACGCGGCCAGTTATCGCGCCGCAGTGCAGGCGTCGAATGAGGACCCGATACCGCGACCACTGTCGATTTACGTGCACATTCCCTATTGCTTCAGTCCGTGCTTCTACTGCGGTTGCAATCGTCTGATCACGCGTGACCCGCTCAAGGGCAGTGTCTATCTCAAGCATCTCGACGCCGAACTGCGAATGCAGGGCAAGTTGTTCGACAAGGACCGCAGTCTGGTTCAACTTCACTATGGCGGCGGCACGCCGAACTTCCTGAGCACTGAACAGCTGATTGAGCTGACTGCGAACATCGGACGGCACTTCGATCTTGAAGTCAGCGACCAGCGCGAGTTCTCGATCGAGCTGGACCCGCGTTCGACCGAGCCAGGTCTCATTGAGGGATTGCATGCTGCGGGTTTCAACCGCATCAGCCTCGGCGTTCAAGATTTCGATGCGAAGGTGCAGGCCGCGGTGAATCGCGTGCAAAGCGTGCAGGAGACGCTAGCGATCATGGATGATGCACGCCGAGTTGGCATGCGTTCGATCAGCATCGACTTGATCTATGGACTGCCCAAGCAAACCCCGACCGGTTTCGCAGCGACCCTCGACATCGTCACCACTGCGCGACCGGATCGGGTCGCCGTATACAGCTACGCGCATCTGCCCGAACGCTTTCGCGCTCAACGCCGCATCAGTGCTGAAGACCTTCCCGACGCCGCCACCAAGCTGCGGCTGCTGGAGCTGTGTGTAGCAAAGCTCGGTGCTGCCGGCTACCACTACATCGGCATGGACCATTTCGCCCTGCCCCAGGATGAACTGGTGCGCGCCCAGCGGAGCGGAAATCTGCAGCGAAATTTTCAGGGCTACTCGACGCATGCGGACTGCGACCTGATCGGACTGGGCATGAGCTCGATCGGCAAGATTGGCGACTTCCATCACCAGAACGAGCGCGAACTTCCTGCCTACGTGCGCGCGCTGGAAGAACATCGACTGCCGATCGCGCGCGGTATCGAACTCGACGCCGACGACCTGATCCGACGCGACCTGATCCAACATCTGATGTGCGACTGCCGCCTTGACATCGTGGCCTTCGAACACCGCCATAGCCTGATTTTTCACCAGTACTTTCGCGCGGAAATGAGCAGACTTGCTGAACTCGCCGAAGCTGGACTGATCGAGCTCACGCCGCGGCACATCAGCATCACTCCGCGTGGACGGTTGCTGATGCGCATCGTCGCCATGTGTTTCGATCGGTACTTGCGCACGCCGTCAACGGTGACGCAATTCTCGCGTGTGGTTTGAGCCGCGTGAGAGCATTGCAGCCGCTGACTCTTCACGCACTCAACCTGTGTTTTGCAAAGCCTGCGACACGCCGTGAACTGTTGCGCACAGCGCACGAAACAGATCGTCGTCGGGACGATTGCTGGCACGCCAACGCTCCAGCAGATCGCGTTGCAGCAGACTGATCGGATCGGTATACGGATTGCGCAGCCGCAGCGATCGCGCCAGACGCGGATCGTCGCTGAGCATCGGGCGTCCGCGAATGCGTTCGATCAGATCACGGGTCAGGTCGTGCTCGGCCAACAGGCGCGGAAAGAATTGCGCATGCAAGGGCCCAGCGAGTTCTGAGAAGCGCTCGGCGATGGCCATGTCGCCCTTGGCCATGACCATTTCAACGTCTGCCAGCAGTGCCTTGAAGAACGGCCAGTCGCTGGCCATTTCGCTGATCGCCATTTCTCCATGGCGTGTCAGAGCGGTTTTTAGTGCAGCACCAATACCAAACCAGCCCGGTACGCCGGATCGACATTGCGTCCATGCGAACACCCAAGGGATTGCGCGCAGGTTCTCCACTCCCAACATACTGCCGCGCTTGGGCGGGCGCGAACCCAGAGTCATTCGCTCGATCACATCGATCGGCGTCGCCTCGCGGAAATAGTCGACGAAGCCCGCTGAGTCGGCGACCAGATTGCGGTACGCCGCATAGGCGTCGCTGGCGATGACGTGCATCCATTCACGCCATTGCACTTCACGCGGCTCCGGCGGCCTGGGACGCACACTGGCGGCAATCACCGCGCCCGTGGTCTGGGTGAGCTCGCGCAATGCCAACGCGTCGATGCCGTACTTTCGATGTATCACTTCTCCTTGCTCGGTGACGCGCAAATGGCCACGCAGCGAATGCCGCGGCGCCGCCATCAGCGCATGTGCAGTCTTGCCACCGCCACGACTGACTGAGCCGCCACGGCCGTGGAAGAACACGACTTGCACTGCACGCGCAGCGGCCGCGTCCATCAACTCCACCTGCGCCCGCTGTAGTGCCCAGCGCGCCGCCAGCAGTCCGCCGTCTTTGGCGCTGTCGGAATAACCCAGCATTACGGTTTGCCGGTTTCCGCGCGCCGCAACATGACGCCGATAGACCGGATCATCGAGTAGATCGGACAAGGTCTGCGGCGCCTGGGTCAAATCGGCGATCGTTTCGAACAGCGGGGCGACATCCAGCGCGACATCGCCATTGGCGTCCAAAAGTTCCGCCGCGCGCGCCCACGCCAAAACCTGCAACACGTCGCTGGCGTGGCTGGCCATGCTGATGATGTAGACGCCGGTTGCGGCCGGTCCCAGGCGTCGATTGGCCAGCGCCAGCGCATCGAATACGGCGAACTCGCGCGCCCAGAGCGCCACGTCTTTGCGTCGCGGCAATGTCTCGACACCCGCCGCCGCCGCGCGCAACAGCAGCATGCGTTGCGCCGGGTCTGTCCAGCGCGATGCATACACCTCGCTCCAGGCATCACGCTGCACGCGCGCGTCCTGGCGCACGTCCAAGCGTGCCAGATGGAAACCAAAGGTACGTATGCGCCAACGCAGCCTACGCACCGCAAACCAGCCCGCGTGCAATCCTTTGTGCGCGAGCAGGCTGTTCGAGATCATGGCAATGTCGTGCTCGAAGCCGGCAACACTTTCGTAAGCCGATTCCGCTTCGCTTTGCGTCGCTTGCAAGCGTGTACCGATCAAGCGCAACAGACATCGGTATGGCATGTCCTGATGTCGCGGGCGGATGCGCGCTGCCGCCTCTGGCAGCAGTGCCCGATAACGTGCAACAGCCAACAATACTTCTTCGCTCACTTGCACACGACCCAGCGTCTGGCTGAGCAGGCGTTCCAGCCGCGACACCTCGCGGCGATAACAGTCGATGATCATGCGCCTTTGCGCGCTCAGCGATTCGGCGATCGTTTCCGCGCCGACGTTGGGATTGCCGTCCATGTCCCCGCCCACCCAGCTGGCGAAGCGCAACACATTCGGTAAATCGGTAGCGACGCCGTACTGCTGCTCCAGCGCATCGCCGAACACTTCATAAAACACTGGAACGACGCGGTACAGCTGTTCGGCAAGATAGTAGTTCACGTGCTCGCGCTCGTCCGCCACGCTTGGCCGCACCGGCGCGCCCTCGGCAGTCTGCCATCCTGCGGTGAGCGCCATGCGCAATCGCGCCCAATCCGTTTCACGCTCGCCAGGGGTACGTTCGCTGGACAGATCCGCCAGCAAACTGCGCACGATCTCTGCATCTTTTTCCAACAGCGAGCGGCGAACCGCCTCGGTCGGGTGTGCAGTGAACACTGGCTCGATATCCAGCACTGCGATGGTCGACATCAGCTCCTCGGCTGACACGCCCGCCACGCGCAAGCGATGCAAAACATCACGCAACCCCTCCGGTGGAGAACTTTCGCCGCTCAGTTGGTAATGACGATGACGTCGAATGCGATGCACCCGCTCGGCGACATTCACCACCTGGAAATAAGTGGCAAAGGCACGCGACACCAGTTCGGCATGCGCCGGCGTCAATTCACTCAGTCGTTGCTGCAGATCGTGCGTCGATTCTCCGCGTTCGCGGCGACGGATCGCGCTGGCCCGGATCGACTCGATCTCATCCAGAAAATGCGGCCCGACCTGCTCTTCCAGTAACTCGCCCACCAGCGCGCCGAGCCTGCGCACATCGTCGCGCAGGCCTCGATCAGTAGGTGGAAACTCGACATCGCGCAGTTCTTCCACACCCACCCCGCAGGTCGGCAAGCCAACCCAAGACTAGCGGGGGTGTTTGGTGCGATGCAACAAGCTAACCAGAAAGACCCATTGCGGCCAAAAAACCTTGGCGCGAATTTCAGACCAATGGTGTGTCCGGCGAGGTCTTGCCGGGGACCTGCACTATCAGCATCGTGGCGCGATTGCTGGTCGGTTTGACGACGCTGTATTCGCCTTCAAATACGTTGCTGGGGGTTGGCTTGGCACGTGGCCCACGCAGGCGGCGAACGAAATGCACGACCGTCATCACGATCAGTACCTTGATCGCGATCAGCAGTCCGAGCGCGAGTCCCGCCAAGAGCAAAGCAGCGATGAAAAGTCGCTTCACCAGGAGGCCGAAGAACTCGAACAGGTCGGACATTGCAGGTCCTTACGCCACGGTCGCGGCTTTGCGTCAGAATGTGAGGCATTCTGCAGCATGGCAATGACTTGAGCATGAACCAATCCGAACTCGATGCGGGCGATTCGCGGGCAGGGCTACCGGATGGCGAGAACGTCGTCTGTGCCATTGCCGATATCGCTGAGGATGGTGCATTGGGACGGCAGATCCCTTCCGCCACCGGAGGCTTTCCGATCGTGCTAACGCGACAGGGCGACCACGTACATGCCTTTCACAACGAGTGTCCGCACGCTGGCCGCCGTCTTGATTGGGTGCCGGGCCAGTTTCTCATCGAAAACAATCTGTTGGTCTGCGCCGCGCATGGCGCAGCCTTTACCCGCGACAGTGGCCTTTGTCTGGCCGGTCCTTGCCACGGCCAGGGACTGGTGCGGTTTCCAATCGTTGTACGTGATGGCAAGGTGTTACTGGCGCGCTGACGAGCGGCAATGAATACGGATGGTCCGTTAACCACCCGTAAGCATTCAGAGTTCCGTCGCGGGGGCGCGCCGCCTTCGCGCAAAGTCTTATTCGAACCCGTTGAGGAACACGACATCTGCCACCACGGGATCGGAGTCGGTCGCCGCGTTGTTCGAATTATCGAGTTCCAGCACCGTCCCGGTGACTAGGCTGACCGTGTTGCTGATGGTATTGCCCGAAAGCGCAGTAACCGTAGTGTTGATCACGTAGGTCAATACGCCGCCAACAGGCAGGTCGACCAAGGCGGAAATGCTGCCACTACCCGAAGCCGCCGGACAGACAGCGCTGCCGGACCCGACGCAGGTCCACGAAAATGCGCTCAACCCCACCGGTACGGAATCCGTTAACAAGGAGCCCGGCGCAGGATCGAAGCCGCCGTGACGTAGTTCAATCGTGTACTGCGTGCTGCCATTTTCGAAAAGCACGGACTGATTGTTGGTCTTGGTGACGGAAATATTCGCCGTTGCAATAACGATGATGGTGAATTGCAGCTGCACCGACGTGTCGACGCCGCCATTCGCGGTGCCGCCATTGTCGCGTAGCGTTGCGCCGAGGGTCGCCGTGCCGCCGCTTCCCGTCAAGGTGTAGCTTAAAGTGCCCGCGTTGGACAACGACGCCGCACTCACGATGCCATTCGGGTCGCTGATCTCGGCAACCACGTATTCAGCGACTGCTTGCCCGCTTTCACTGGGGCCCAAATTGACAGCAGTCACGAAACCGCTGGCTGTCTGCACCCCGAAAGTGCCAGCGACCGGGGATTGAGTTCCCAGAACAGTGAAACTGGGTGCGTCGTTGACCGGGTTTACGTTGACGTCGAAGGTCGCCGTTCCGATAGCGGTGCCGGCATCGGTTACGGTGAGCGTGATCGTGGCACTTCCCGACAGGTTCGCGACTGGCGTCGCCTGCACCGTTCGCGAAACGCCGGAACCCGCCAATACGATGGTGCCGTTCGGGATCAGCGTGGTGTTGCTTGAACTCGCAGTCAGCACCAAGCTGGCTGCAGCGGTTTCGACGTCACCCACGGTCACATTCAACGCACCGGTGTTGGCGTCTTCATTGATTACCTGATTGCCTGGACTACTTACCGTGGGCACATCATTTTGCGCGTTCACGGTCAGCTGGAACGCCTCGATGGCAGTGCCGCTATTGGCATCAGTCACAGTGATCGTAATGTTCGCCACGCCGAATTGATTGGCAAGCGGCGTCGCCGTCACGTTGCGACTCGCGCCCGAACCACCAAACACGATATTGGCCACTGGCACCAAGGTCAGATTGCTGGATGCTGCGGAGAGCGTGAGACTTGCGGCTGCGGTTTCGACATCACCCACCGTGAACGCCAGCGCGCCGGTGTTGGCATCCTCGTTGATCGCCAGATCGGCAATCGCCGTGATCGTCGGAAGGTCGTTCAATGCGTTGACGGTCAATAGAAAGGCTTCGTTGGCGGTGCCGGAATTTGCATCAGTGACGGTGACCGTGATGTTGGCGACGCCGAACTGATTGGCGACTGGCGTCACCGTGACAGTTCGACTCGCGCCCGAGCCACCAAACACGATATTGGCCACTGGCACCAAGGTCAGATTGCTGGATGCTGCGGAGAGCGTGAGACTTGCGACTGCGGTTTCAACATCGCCTACAGTGAAGGCGATGGCGCCAGTGTTGGCATCCTCGTTGATCGCCAGATCGGCAATCGCCGTGATCGTCGGCAGATCGTTTTGCGCATTTACCGTCAATTGAAATACTTCGTTGGCAGTTCCGCTATTCCCATCCGTCACGGTGACGGTGATGTTGGCGACGCCGAACTGATTGACGACTGGCGTCACCGTGACAGTACGACTCGCGCCCGAGCCACCAAACACGATATTGGCCACTGGCACCAAGGTCAGATTGCTGGATGCTGCGGAGAGCGTGAGACTTGCGACTGTGGTTTCAACATCGCCTACAGTGAAGGCGATGGCGCCAGTGTTCGCATCCTCGTTGATCGCCAGATCGGCAATCGCCGTGATCGTCGGAAGGTCGTTCAATGCGTTGACGGTCAATAGAAAGGCTTCGTTGGCCGTAGCGGAATTTGCGTCAGTGACGGTGACCGTGATGGTGGCGACGCCGGATTGATTGGCCAACGGCGTGACCGTGACGTTGCGGCTCGCGCCAGATCCACCAAATACAATATTGGCCAGCGGCACCAGCGCGAGATTGGTGGAAGCTGCCGACAAGGTCAGGCTGCCGACCGGTGTCTGCGCATCACCGACAGTGAACGCGAGCGCGCCGGTGTTCTGATCCTCGTTGATCGCAAGATCGGCGATTGCGGTTATTGTCGGCGGCGTGTTGCTATCGGACTGGTGTCCGATTGCAGTCGCCGACGAGCCATTGAAATTGGTGTTGCCGCCATAACTGGCATTGATCGTCTGTGCGCCACTGGCGGTGAAGGTCAGCACGCAGCTGGTGCTGGGCAAAGTGATGGTGCATCCGGCCGAGTTGGTGGCGGTGACGGTGATGGTTCCGGTTGGAGTACCGGTGCCCGGCGCAACGACATTCAACGTCGCGGTGACCGTGACATTGCTTCCCTGCGGCGCCGGATCGGGCGCGTCAACGATGCTCAGCGTCGTGTTGGCCTTGTTGATGATATGCGTGGTCGTGCCGGCGCTGGAGTCCCAGCCGGCAAATCCCAGGTATCGAGCGCTGAGGTTCAACGTGGCGGGGGCACCACTGCTGAGATTGCAGCTGCCCACCTCGCCAACCGACCCGACCAGGGTGATGGTGCACAGTCCACCGACACCATTGCTGACTTCAACCGTGCCGCTTGGCTGACCGGTGATCGCAGTGCCGGCCCCGGCCTCGGTCACGGTGACCTGCGCCGTGTAGGTCTGACCCGGCACGCTGGGATCAGGAGCGTCGCTGGTGATCTGGGTCACCGTGTTTTCGCTGGGTGTGAAATACCACGCAGTGGCGTCGTTGAACGCCAGGTTGGCGGTGGTAACCCGCACGTTGTCGGCCGAGATGCCCACGCCGCCAACGCTACACACCGCAAAACCGGTGCTGGCGTCGACGCGGACGCGCAGATTGCAGGCAGCACTGGTTGGGTTGCTGAGCTGCCCGACGTACTGCAACGAATAGATATAGTCGTCCGAGTTGCCTTGCACCCGATCCAGCCCGGCGCGGGCCAAGCGCATCGTGGTGACATCGTCGTGCTGCATATGGCGCTGCGCTTCGCGAGTGAATGCGCCCTGCTGCATCACCGCCTCGGTGTTGGCGAAGCCCAACGCATTCATCACATCGCGATCTGCATTGGCAGCGAACAAGTGACCGCCCGGCAGGGCGGTCAATGCCCGGATTAACGTGGAGGTGTCAAACAACCCCGGTAGCTGCCCCGGATTATTCTGGTTGCGGATGTACCAATGCAGGTTGACATCGTCGCCGCGAACATCGTCACTGGAGCCATGCCGAGTGTCCGCGCCCGCGTTTTGATCGAATATCGTATTGGCGCCTACATCGCTCTTGGTGCCGTTGCGCCCCGGCTCGGCAATTCCCGACTCGGTGGCGTGATTGGGATGCGCCAAGCCCTGGCAGTGACCCATCTCATGCAGAAGCGTGGATTCGAAATCCACCTGGCTGACAGGAATGTCGGTGCTGGCATTGAGCGCAAAGTTGTTGTTGGGAATCGATCGCAGGCGGTTGTAGGTACTCACCGCTTTGATCACCGAGCCCTCAGCCTGCGCCGCCAAAGCCGGATTGACACTGATGTCAATGCAGATGGTCAGCGCCGGCAGCGTGCCGCCGGTACCGGTGTAAACACGCGCATGCGTTACCTCATCCAGAGACGCAGCGCCGGCGAATACGTAGGCGCCGGCTTGGCTTGACTGCGGGAACAGCGCAGGCGCGAGCAACAACAGCAGAGCTAGCGTGCGGTTCATTGGCCTGCCTCCGAACGACGCGCGATTTCGTCCGCAGCGACCAGATCATCACGCTTGCTGAACGCAATGAGCGCCGCCGCCAAGCGTTGCAGCGCATCCAGACTGCGGATCTCCGGGTAGCGTTCGGCATACTGGAATATGGCCAACGCACGCGTGCTCGATGTTCGACCGGTATGGCGCAGCGTCAGCGCATAGTGGTCAGCATCCAGAACCGCGAAACGTTCTGTCAGCGCGACGCTGCTGCGCGCAACATCGATTGCTGCCGCTTGAGCGAGCATTTCCGACTGAACATAAGGCTGCTGCTGGTGATCGCGCTGCAGGTCTTGCAAGTGCGCACGCTCGGTCGTGGTCAATGCAAACAGATATTCGCCGCGACGTTTGTAGTATTCCGGCATTCTGATGAGCACACAGTCGTTGTCATGCACCCAAATGATGAGTTCCTTGCCGGCACTGGCCATCTCGCCCGGCGTGACCTGCAATTCGATCAGCGCTGTGCCTTGCGGACGGCAGGGCTGCGCAACTGCATTGAATGCCGTGGTGACGATGGTCAGGGCAAACAGAAAACGCGCTGCTGCCCGCCACGACGCCGGGCGGAGCAGGACGTGAATGCCAGAACGCCGAACTGGCGTCGACGCCTCGGGCCTGAAATTCGAGTCGACGCCAATCGCCGGAAACGCAGCAGGAGTAAACAGGGGCAACCCCCTGCGCGAATCGTTACTGGCGTTCATGTCATCCCCTGAATGAATGGCTGGTTTGGCACCCAGTGCACGTTTTAACGCAGTCTGCCGCGTCGCGCTATCCCGCTGATCGGTGAACCCGCGCCAATCAACCGTGCGAGTCAATCCAGATCAGGCTTGCCATGCGGCCCGTTGCCCGATCGCGACGATGCGAAAAGAAAAGTGACGGATCAGAATACGTGCAGAATTCACCGCCACTGACACGTTTTAACCCGAGTGCTGACAGGCGTTGTCGAGCGAGCTGATACAGGTCGCAGTGCCATTTTTGCTTCGCGTCCACGTTGACCAAAGCGCGAAACGCAACCGCGGCGGATGCATTCTGGGAGACGAAGGCATCACGCACATCGGCGCCGACCTCGAATGCGTTCGGTCCGATCGCCGGGCCAAGCCAAGCCAGCAGGCGCGGCACAGGAGTGTGCATTCGTTGCACGGTCGCCTCGATCGCGCCAGCGGCCAATCCGCGCCAACCGGCATGCACTGCGGCCACTTCGCTGCCGTCGTCGGCACATAACAACAGAGGCAGGCAATCTGCAGTCAGCACCGCCAGCACCTGCCCGGGTCGAGAAGTCCGCGACGCGTCAGCAACAACAGTCGTAGCTGATGGGTTCGCGTCTAGTTCGACCGAATCGGCGTCCAGCACCAAGGTGCCATGCACCTGGCTGAGCCACAGCGGCGCGGTTGGCAAGTGAAGCGCAGCGCTGAGCAGCGCGCGATTGCGTTGCACGGCGCCCGGATCGTCGCCGACATGGTCGGCTAGATTGCAGGCGTCGAACGGCGGCAACGACACACCGGCGGCGACTCGCGTGCTGACGTAAGCCATGACGCCAGACGCTGCGCCCCAGTCTGGAAGCAAGAACCCTCGCGGCAAACCCATTGCGCAGGGCGCCATCGCATTCAGCGCTTCGCGAATGCCTTGCTGTCGGCACGCAGCGCGGCCAACAGATTCAGCATGTCCTCCGGCACCGGTGCCTCGTTGCTGATCAATTTGCCGGTGCGCGGATGTTCAAATTCCAGAAACTGCGCGTGCAGCGCCTGGCGCCTGAAGCCACGCAACGCGGTGTCCAACTCGGGCGTCGCTGCCTTGGGAATTTTCAGCCCGGTTCCATAGAGTGGATCGCCGACGATGGCATGGCGGATGCTGGCCAAGTGCACACGGATCTGGTGCGTGCGCCCAGTCTCGAGTTGGCAGGTCAGCAAGGTGTGGGCACGGAAGCGTTCGGCCACGCGATAGTGCGTTACGGCTTCGCGGCCACCCTCGCGCACCGCCATCTTGAGCCGGTCATGCGGGCTGCGGTCGATCGGTTTGTCGATGCGATTGCCCGCAATGATCTCGCCCACGACCAAAGCCAGATAGCGCCGGTTGACCTCGCGTTCCGACAGCTGCGCTACCAAGGCAGCATGAGCCTCGACATTGCGCGCAACGACCAGGGCGCCCGAAGTATCCTTGTCCAGGCGATGCACGATGCCGGCGCGCGGCACCTCGCGCAGTTTTGGATCGAAAAAGAGCAGTGCGTTGACCAAAGTGCCGGTGGCATTGCCCGCACCCGGATGCACGACCAGCCCAGCTGCCTTGTTGATCACGATGACATCGTCGTCCTGATAGAGCACGTCGAAGTCGATCGCCTCGGGTGCATCGCGCACTTCTTCGCGCATTTCGGCCTGAATATCGACGGTATCGCCCATCGAAACGGAATCGCGCGGACGCGCCACGGCGCCATTGATCAGCGCCTTGCCATCCTTGATCCAACTGGTCAGTCGGCTGCGCGAGAACTGTGGGAACAGCTCGGCCAACGCCTGGTCGAAGCGCTTGCCGGACAACGCATCCGGCACCAGAGCGGTCAGGGATTCAGAGCTGGCGGTTGCAATAAAATTTGAAGTCACAAATTTTCCTTGGTGAACGGGGCCGGAACCGGACCCGGCGATGGCCGACCCTTTGCGCTGGCCCGGTCGGCATCGGTGAGGCTTTGGGCTATCATGCCAGCCTCATTTTAGGATGCTTTGCATGCCAGCCCGCACATTTTCCGTTTTCCGCGTCCTGCTGATCCTCGGTCTGCTGCTCTTTGCCACCGCGTGCTCGAACAATGTGCGCCTGGACGCGGCCGAAACAATGCCCGCCGACGCACTCTATGCCGAGGCCAAGCGTTCTCTGGACGACGAGTCCTACGACCGTGCCGTCAAGTTCTATCAGCGACTGGTAGCGAGATTCCCATACGGCACCTACCACGAGCAGGGTCAGATCGACCTCGCATACGCGCTGTACGAACGCGACAAACACGATGAAGCGCTGTCCGCAGCCAATCGTTTCATCAAACTGTACCCCACCCATTCGCGTATCGACTACGCGTATTACTTGCGTGGTCTGATCAACTTCAACCGCCAGGCCGGGTTTCTGGAGCGCTATTTCCGCAGCGATCTGACCCGGCGCGACCTGCAGTACATCCGCCAGAGCTTTCAGGACTTCAACGAACTGGTTGAGAAGTTTCCGCAGAGTTCGTATGCACCGGACGCGCGCCAGCGCATGATCTTTCTGCGCAATGGGCTGGCCCAGGGCGAAATCATGGTCGCGAGCTACTACCTGAGACGGGGCGCCTGGGTGGCTGCGGCGCAACGCGCCAAGTTTGTGCTCGAGACTTACCAGGAAGCGCCACAAACCGGCGACGCGCTGGCCATCATGACCGAAAGTTACACGCGGCTGGGTCAGGCCAAGCTGGCCGCGGATGCGTCTCGGGTTCTCAAGCAGAACTACCCCGAGCATCCGTATTTCGCCGGCAACTGGCCCGCCAAGCGCTCGCTGTGGCGTCAACTCAATCCGTTCTCGAATGATGTCGCGCCAGCAAAAGGCGGCTGATTCCGGCGCGGTGGAAGCGCTACCCGGACGACCTGGGCACTGGTGACCCGCTTGCTGGCAGCGGCTGGCTCGGACCAGGCAGGCAGCCACACTTCCAACGCGGCGCGAGGTCGCAGACCTAGCCGCGATCAGCGCGTACCATCCAGCCCATCAAATGCGCCTCGTAGTTCAGCGGTGTTGCGCTGACCAGGCTGAAGCCCAATCCGTCCAACTGGCGCATGACTTCGGCCATGTGCGCACTGTCCAGCGCATGGGCCACCAGCTCACGGACACGCAATAGGTGCTCAGCATAGCTTTGGCGCAGGGCCTGCAGGCCGATGTTTGCTCGTTGCAGGCCTTCGGTCTGAGCCAACGCGAATATCTGCTGCACTTGGTCGCGCGCCTCGTGCAGCACGTCTGCATCATCGCCGGCGCCTGCCATCGCGGCGTCGATACGCAGTTGACAGGCATTGAATGCAGCGCGATCCCCATTCGCCTTCGCGTTGCCATGCAGTTGCACGCGCCCGTCGGCGGTGGCCGCCAAAGCAATCCAAGGCAGCATGCTGCCAGCGCAGACGAATAGCCCCGACGATCCAAGCAAATCTTCAATCAGGCGCGCTTCAACCGCTCCCTTGCGCACCGGCACCGCATCCGCATGATGCATCACCAGCCGCAGCCGGCCCTGGGCGCGCAATACGCGTGCCGCTTCAGATAGTGCGACCGCGAGATCGGCATACTCGATGCCGTATTGGCTGATGACCAGATCGAAAGTCGCATCGGCAAACGGCAGTCTTTCCGCCATCACGCCCGAGTGCAGCCGCAGTCTGGCGTTCTGCGCATCGTCCAGCTCAGTCAACCAACCGGGTGCCAAGGCGGCCAGGTCAATCGCGTCGATGCTGCAGCCGCGGTCGCTGCCCCCATCAAGGCCCAGCAACAGCCGCGGCAGCGCGCCATTGCCGCTGGCCACATCGAGCACTCGATGCTGCAGCTCCAGCGTGTCAAACGACTCGTGCCAAAAGCTGGCGATTGCACCGTCGTAGTTGCCGCGAAAAGATCCCGCGCACGAGTGCAACACGCCGGATGACCAATAGTGCGACCAACTTGCACAGCGATCTGGCGAAACCGTGTCGGATTCGGCTATGGGTCGAATCATGTAATTAACCTTGCTCATTTGAAGATCATAACTTCCGAATCAATCGCGCGTGGGATGTCGCCGAAACAGCGGCCTGACAAGCGATGGCGTTGCCCTGATGCCTTTTCCAGTGCATTTTCCACGCAACACTTTGTTGCGGCAGCGCAACATCGTTAATTTTGCGCTATTCCCTTGTTAAGGACTTGTTGCTATCCTCAAAAAACGCCGTTTTAGTCGTAGGAGTATGTGCCTGCGTCACCGGCCCTTCCTAGGACATGCGAGACGGATGTCCCGAACTGTGTCTAGACACACTGAATGTTGGAGATAAAGTGCATGAAGATCAAACGTAATTTGCTGAGCAATGCTGTTCGACTTGGCCTCGCGGCCGGTACCGTAAGCTTGATGAGCCTTGTCTCGGCCCCTGCCTTCGCGCAGGACGAAGAAGCCGAAGGCGAAAAGACGATGGAGCGCATTGAAGTCACCGGTTCGCGCATCAAGCGCGCCGATGTCGAAGGCGCCCTGCCGGTCACCGTGATTGACCGTGAAGATATCGATGCATCCGGCGACACCAACGTAGCCGATTTTCTGCGTAACACCACCTTCAACTCGTTCGGCTCATTCCGTCCGCAGTCGGGTTCGTCGGCCCAGTCGTTTGCCTCCGTCAGCCTGCGTGGCTTGGGCAGCAACCGCACCCTGATCCTGATCGATGGTCGCCGCGCACCGGTGTCCCCGACCACGGGCCAAGGCCAGGATCTGAACTCGATTCCACTCGCTGCAGTCGAGCGTATCGAAATCCTCTCCGACGGCGCCTCGGCCATTTACGGCTCCGATGCAATCGGCGGCGTGATCAACATCATCACCCGCAAGGATTTCGAAGGCGTCGAAATGATGCTGGGCATCGGCAATCCGAAAGCTGCAGGCGGCGAGACCGAGGAAGGCTCGGCCATCTTCGGTTCCTCCGGCGAGCGCGGCAGCATGATGGCTGGTGTGTCGTTCAACACCCGCGGCATCATCTTCCAGCGCGAGCGCGATTACTCCGTGGGCGGTCGTTCGACCTTTTCCAACAACCTGTTCAATGCCACGCCGGCTCCCGGCAGCTTGTACGGCTTCGTTCCGGGTGGGTTTACCAACGTCCCAGGCTTTGGCTCGAAATTGCCAGGCTTCGATTGCACCACGAATGGCTTCTTCTCGACCGCCACGCGTTGCTTCTACGATTTCACCGCCGATGCAGCAGACGAAGCCGAAGTGCATGGCCAGTCGCTGTTCGCGCGCGGCACGTATCAGATCAACGATGACTGGTCGACTTACTTCACCTCCAACATCGCACGCTCCAAGACCTTTGGTCGTTACGCCGCGGTGCCGTCCTCGCCGTGGCCGGGTGGCTTGCCGTTCATTCCGGTTGGCTCGCCCAACCATCCAGCAGTTCGTTTCCCGGCTGCGGGTTACAACGCGGCAGTGCCGTACTTCCTGCGCCACCGCTTCGCTGCACTGGGTCCGCGTGACACCTCGACCGATCAGAACAGCTACAACCTGAACATCGGCTTCGAAGGCCAGATCGGCGACATCTTTATTGATGCCGGTATCCGTCATAGCGAACAGCAGTACTACGAACTGGGCCGCAACTACGTGGTCGGCGCCATTGCCCAGCAGTTCATCGCAAATGGCAGCTATGACATCTACGACCCGTTCTCCAATGACCAAAGCGTGCTGGATTCGATGGTCGCCACGATCAGCCGTGATTCGGCCACGCAGATTCAGGAAGCCTACGCCAGCGCCAGCATGGATTTGTTCGAGATGGGTGGCGGTGCTGCGGCCTTGGCCGTCGGCGCGGAATACCGCGATGAGACCTATTCCGACATCTATGACACGCTGCAGTCCTCTGGCCAGATCGTCGGCTCTGCCGGCAACTCTGCTGGCGGTGGCCGCGATGTGTCGGCTGTGTACTTTGAGCTGCTGCTGCCGGTGCTCGAGAATCTCGAATTCTCCGCCGCTGGCCGTTACGACGATTACAGCGACTACGGCAGCGACTTCGCACCGAAGGTATCGGTCCGTTGGCAGCCGCTGGAATCGTTGACCCTGCGTGGATCCTATGGCCAGGGCTTCGCCGCTCCGACCTTGGATCTGGTCACTGCACAGGCCGCCTTCTCAGCTGACACAGTCACCGATCCAGCAACCTGTCTCGCCTTTGGTCTGCCGGCTACTTGCAGCACGCAGGTTACCGCGTACGCGATTGCCAACCCGAATCTGGCCTCGGAGCAGTCCGACCAGTGGAGCGTCGGCTTGGCATGGGATGCCGCCGAATGGTTGAGCATGACCGTCGACTATTACGACATCACAATCGAAGACCGCATCGCCAGCATTTCCACTGGCTTGATGATCAGCTGCTTGGCGGGCAACGAGCCGTGTCCTCCGGGCGTAAGCGTACTGCCAGGCAACGTGTCGCCGCCGAACATCGGCTTGGGCTTGGGTATCGCACGCGGTCCCCAGGGTGAAATCCTGTACGTGCAACGTGGTTTTGCCAATCGCGGTACGCTGAAAACCGACGGTATCGACGTGAACTTCCGAACCAACTTCGACGTCGGAAGCTGGGGCGCAATCACCAATCAGTTGCAGATTGGCTACGTTGGCAACTACAGCTTCGACAACAATTCCAGCTTGGTCGACAATCCCTCGAACCCGGAATTACGTGCCAACTTCGGCACCATCTGGACCGTCGGTGACTTCAGCTTTGCCTGGAACATCAGCCACATCGACAGCACCCTGTCGACTGCGGGTCTATCGGCGGCGGCTGGCAACCCGGACTATGGTTATGCCCATCGTCTGCCGTCGTGGACCACCCACGATCTGCAAGCGAGCTGGAACACACCGTGGGACGGCAAATTGGCGCTCGGCGTGACCAACGTAACCGACAAGGGCCCCGTGCTGGATCCGTTCCGTCCGACCGGTCGTCCGTTCGACTACAACCTGTATGACGGCTACGGCCGCGTGCCTTACGTGCGCTACACCCAGAGCTTCTAAACCAAGCGAATGGCGATTTCGGAAGGGCCCTTCGGGGCCCTTCTTTTTTTGTGGCGTCGCTGTCGCGGCATTTTTTGATAGCGAGACTGTGTTGAAAGCGAGACCGCGTTGAAAACGAAACTGTGTTGAAAACGAAACCGCGCTGAATGCGAGACGGTGTTTAAAGCAAGACTGTGTTGTCATGACACACTTCGCAATGGATCACGTCGCGGAGTACTGATGAACAAAACTCAATCTGCTATGCGCGCGCTGGAGTTAGCCGAGTCCCGGTTTCGTGCCGGTGATGGCGAGGCTGGGGTTCAGCTGTTACTGGAGTTTTCAGACGACTTCCATTGCGCCGTGCGCCTGCGCGAATGGGCAGTCGCAGAAAGGCGACTCGATCTGGTGCACAGTACAATTCAAGCCACGTTGACAGCGGACCTTCCTGAGGCCGCAGTGAGTCGTGCCGTGCTGCAACTTTTGCAAGGTGAAAGCAGCGCCGCATTGGACGCGTTGCAACTTCTGATCCACGCTTATCCCCAACTGGAGACAGCGCACCATCACGCCGGGCGGGCACTGCAAAATCTTGGACGCAGCGACGAGGCGGCGGCGACTGTGCAACATGCGCTGCGTCTGCGCGCAGACTACCCGGAAGCCTGGTACAGCCTCGCGCATATTGAACGTGCCCGTGGGTGCCTGCTCGAATCCGTGGACGCCTATCGAACCGCACTGCGCCAGATGCCTGCGTTTCGCGCTGCATTGCTTAACATCGGCATTACCCTGTGCGCCCTCGATCAAGCCGAAGCCGCGCTGGAGCCGCTCGATCAGTTGCTGCGGCGCGAACCGGATGCAGTCGATGGCCTCATCAACAAAGGCCTGTGCCTTCATATTCTCGGTCGCATTGCGCAGTCGCGAGCCTGTTACGAGCTGGCGCTGCAACACGCGCCGGATCACCCGCTCGCGCATTTCTATCTCGGCTGCCTGCTCAACGAGGAGATGGAGACCGGCCTTGCCAGAAGCCATCTCGAAGCAGCGCTAGTCAGTAATCGCTCGGACCCGGATGTGCTGACCGAACTGATCGGACTGCTGGAGCAGACCAACGATCTTGCTGGCGCAGCGTCCAAAATCCAGGAGGGACTCGCTCACGCTCCCTCGCATCCAGGACTGAACCTGGAAGCCGCGCGACTCGACCGTCGCCAGGGGCGGATCAAGGATGCGCGCGAACGACTGCTGGCACTGGATGCGCGTGCACTGCCCACACGACTGGCGCAACAATACTGGTTCGAACGCGGTCTGTTGCATGATCGCGCGCAGGAATTCGATCGGGCGATGGAAGCCTGGGAACGAGGTAATGCGCTCGCCGCGCTGAGCCCGCGTCGCAAACAGATTGACCACAATGCGTTTTCAAGACGCTGCGATCAGATCGCACGCTGGCTCGAGCAAGGGTCGCCAGGGACCGCCCAGTGTCCCGACGATCCGTTTCCTGACCTTCCGTTCCGCCCCGCGTTCCTGGTCGGCTTTCCGCGTTCCGGTACCACGTTGCTGGACACCATGCTTGACGCGCACCCCGACGTGGTATCCATCGAAGAGCGAGCCACCATAGAAGCCGTGGTCGAAGAAATTCTGCAGCCCGAGGGCGGCTATCCAAACGCAATGGCGTTGCTGAATCCCGACGCTCTAATCGCGGCAAGAGAAATTTATCGTCGCAGCATTCAACCCTGGTTACCCAACGAATTTCGTGGGGTACTTTTGGACAAACTGCCGTTGCGATTGCTGCGCGTCCCGCTGATCCACCGCCTGTTTCCCGATGCGCCGATTCTGTTTGCCGTGCGCCATCCGTGCGATGTGGTGTTGAGCAACTTCATGCAACAGTATGTGCCCAACGAGGCCTTCGTACACTTTGATTCGATTGCTGATGCTGCGCGCATGTATGACCAGGTCATGCGACTCTGGCGACAAATGCTGGAGACCCTGCCGATCCGCCCACACTGGGTGCGTTACGAGTCGTTGGTTGCGGACCCCGCAGCTGAACTTGCCGCCGCCAGCGCCGCGCTCAAACTGGAAGTGCGAGAAGAGATGCTCGATCCGGCGCAGCGCCTGAAGGGACGCGAGCGCATCCAGACCAACAGCTACCAACAAGTTGCCGAGCCGATTTATCGGCGTGCCGCAGGTCGCTGGCAACACTATCGGCGCTGGCTCACGCCGGTGCTACCGCTATTGCGCCCGCACATTCAATGGTTGGGTTACGACGTCGAAAACGACTGATCGCAAACTGGCCTGCAACGGACACAGCAAGTGCGAGTCGGAATACTTCCGCAACGCACAAGCCGTCGGATGCGAAGTGTTTTGGTAAATCGATCGTAAAGCGCAGCTTCTCAGCGATGAATTTTCGCGCGCGATTCCGGGTAAAAGGAAGGCTTGGGGCGACGAGTTCACCTCTACGGCTATGCCCTTCGTTTGCCATCGTGGACCACGCATGATCTGCAGGCAAGTTGGAACACACCATGGGATGGCAAACTCGCGCTAGGCCTGACCAACGTCACCGACAAGGGCCCGGTGCTGGATCCGAGGCAGCCAACGGGCCGTCCATTCCACTACAACCGGTATGACGGCTATGGCCGCGTGCCCTAAGTGCGATATAGTCAGAGCTTCTGGAAACAAGACGCTATCGCGATTCAGAAGGGCCCTTTGCGGCCCTGCTCGTTTGTAGGGCGCTGGGCTGCAACTCAACGATCGCGCCGGTCCACGACTGCCCGGCCTATGTGCGTCTGCGGCAGTTATTGCAAGCGCACCGCCGCGAACTCGAACGACTCAGGCGCCAGGAAAAAATAGTCAAAATGCCGCACACCAATCTGGACATGCCGACGCTGACCCGCACGGGCGACAAACGCGGGGAAGCAATCCGTTCCAGTAGCACAGACCACGACCGCACCTTTGCGCCGCAGCGCAGCGTCGGTCACCCACAGTGAGATAGTGAAATCGCCATTGATCAGCATCGACGGACGCGATGGGGCATAGGCGGAAACAATTGCGGACAGCATGTGATCGCCGATCACCAATTGCAGCGGCGATCCGATATTGGCCTGCCAATCACCGGCAATAGCGACCGCCAAAGCGCGCCCGTCGAACGCGGTCTTCGAACGATCACTGAACGTCTTGTACGCCAGGTGTGTGCCACCGGTTAGCAACGCGACGAAGGTGAGTCCAAGGCAGAAGTGGCGGAAGCGGACCGCATTGATCTGTGTTGGAAAAATGAGAAACAACGCAATACCGGCGAGGTTGAAGTAGCCAAATGCCCATGTTGACTTGAGCCGACTACCGGTAACTGCGCCAAAAAGCATGGACAACAGTAACGGCCCCAGGCACAGCGCCAATACCGTTAACCGGTCACCACGCAACGCCGCTCTGCCGTGTTTTTTATCGACCAGCAACAAAAACAGCAGCGCGCTGAACGACAGGCCGAGCAAAGCTCCAGCGGCAAACCGTAACGGCTCCAGCAAATGCTGATGCCAGCCGGAAACCGAATCGGGATTGAAGCCGCGCAGATAGTTCCAGGGTAATTGACCGTGCTGGGACAGCCAGAGCAGGTGGGGCAACAGCAAAATCCCCGCCACCAGCAGCCCAACGTAGGGACCCGGGTGGCGAAGACACTGCCGTCCGCGCGGACTGAGCACCATTATCGCGACGCAGGCGCAGACAATCAGCAGTCCCGAATATTTGGTCAGCAGGCAGAGCGCGACGAAAATACCCCAGGCGCCCCAGTGCATCGCGTCCCCGCGCAGCGCGCGCGCAAAGTGATAGGTCAATCCAGCCCAGACCGGCAGCTGCAGCGTATTCATGTTGAAGTTGGGTGTGAGATAGGTGTACCAGTAGGCCCCTTCGAGAATGACCGTGGACAACACTGCCGCGCGTGGCTCAAGGAAAAGCCGTGCCGTCTTCCAGACGTAAACCAGTGTGACCAACACACAGGTCTGCGCCAGCAGATAGAGCCCGACGGAATTCCCGGCAAAGAGCTGATGCGTGGCTTCACCGATCCAGGCACCAAGCGGCGGGTGCTTGTAGTAACCCCATTGCCACTCCTGTCCCCAACCGAGCAACTCAAGCGTGTCGAGCGGCAGCATTCGATAACTGGCTACGGGCACGAGCACCCAGAACAACAGATGCCAGGCGCCCAGCGCCACCAGCAGCAATTCGGGATGGGCATAGAGATTTTGCCAGCTGAAGATGGCGCGGAAACGTGATCGCGCCAATATCGGTTTGCCTACTCGATCAGCTGATCGAGTGTGGGCTAAGCGCTTCGAGTTGTGCTTGGGCATCTGCATTGAATTCTTCGGCACGAACACTCACGTCTGCGGAGGCATTGAAGCTGATTTCTCGGCACCCGGTAAAGGGGACCGACGACTACACACGCGACGACTACACATGCGACGACTACACACGCGACGACTGCAGTGTTGTGGAAACGGGCTTTCTGTGCGACAACTCAGCCCTTCTGTTTGGATACTGTATCGATGTACCAGATCACACCTGCTTTCTCGACCCCCATCGTTTTTGCCAATCGACCCGACAGCGAGTCATTGAATGCCGAACTTCGAGAACTTTTCCTGGCGCGCGCCGACGATGAGCGATATCGCAATCCGGACCCCTACACGCATCGCAACGCCGCCCTGTTCGAAAGCAACTTCCGCCTGTTCGACTGGCCGCAGCCATGCGTGCAGAAAATCCGTGACTTCTGCTATTCGACGGTTTATCGGACCATTCGCGAGCTTTCTGGCTATGACACCGACATGCTGCGTCGCCTGCACATCGCTGCCGAAGCCTGGTTCCATGTTACCCGCCGCGGCGGCTACTTCGGTCCGCACAATCATCCGATGCATTCCTGGTCCGGCGTTTATTGCGTCTGTCACTCCGGCGATGACCCGAACAGCGACAGCGGCAAGCTGACCATGATCAACCCGCACGCGATGAACACCATGTACATCGACATGGCCAACGCCAAGCTGCAGGTGCCCTACCACATGGGCAACCGCATGCTGCGACTGAAGGCCGGCGACCTGGTGCTGTTTCCCTCCTGGATGCTGCACGAGGTGCTGCCTTACGAGGGCGATGACGTGCGCATCACTATTGCTTTCAATGCGCGCTTCAAACTTGATGGCGCCATGCCTGCGGTCGTCCCCCTGGGCTAACCCGCCCCGCGCAATGCCTCAATCATTGGCTGCAACTGGGCCTCATACACGGCCCAGACCCGGCCACGATCGCGGCGAATGCCGTCGCGCATCATCACGCTGCTGGCGGTCGCGACCGCCTCGCTGCGCGATTCGATCTGCACCATCGCCGGCTCGTAGTCGAGCCCGCAAAAACGCGCCATGCGTGCCGCCGTGTGTTCCGGTGCATTGACCAGATCGTCATAGGCGATATCCAGAATCCGCTCCGGAAATTGCTCTCGCCAATGCGCCATCAGGCGCTGATAGTTGCGATGATGCGCTACGTACTCCATCTGGTCATACGAGTAAGGGCAAGCAGCACCAAACAGAGTGCGCAGACTGGACAGCCCAACGTCGATCGGGTCACGCGACAGACAGATGAATCGCGCGTCTGGCAGAGCGCGAGCGATAAATCCGACGTTGAAATAGTTGGAAGGAAGCTTGTCAGTAATGTAACGCGCACCGCGAGCCCGCCAGGCAATGTTGTGCAAATAGCCGCGGCCCATTGCAGCGTAGTCAAGATTTTTCCGGTCGCGCACTACCTGCACGTCAAGATCGCCCGCAAAATGCAGCCTGCTGGCGCGACGCAGCTGCGCTCGCACGTCGTAGGTTTCACCACCAGCAGTCACCGTCGAATGACCGCTGAGGATGCGTTCCGCCAGCGTCGTTCCAGAGCGGTGCAATCCGATGACGAACAATGGCGTCAACTGTGCACTGACATGACCATCAGCCGCGCCACCAGATTCGACCTGCCAGGTGCAGAGCGCGTCGAACAAGTCGTCACTGTCGGCCTGACGGTATTGCAGAGTCCCGCGTTTGGCGCGACAGGCGCGTTCCAAGGCGTGCCACGCGCTGTCGTAATCGCGCAGGTCGTGCAATTCGTTATGCAGCGCGTAGGCGAGCCAGGCCTCAGGCTCACCCTTCGGCGCGTGCGCCAATGCGCGTTGAATCGCTGCAACGCGTTGCTCTGCACCCGGCATGCGCGTGCGCGACAGCAGCCAGTGCGCGCTCGGATCTTCCGGCACCATGTCGAGGCAGCGTTGCGCATGCTCGGCGGCGGAGGCCAGCTCGCCATAGAAGACGTCCATGGTGGCGCACATATAGCGACTTGGCGGATGCCGCGGATCGCGCGCCAACCCCGCGCGTGCGTAATCCCTCGCCAGCTCATGCGCACCAATCAGGGTAAATTCCTGGGCGACCTCGGCCAGTGACTTTGCCGAATCCCACATCGGCGGCGGCAGCTGCGTGGCGATCTCGATCATCAGCGCCGACTCGCTCAGACTGCTGAGCACACGCAGCAGATTCAGCGCGGTGAGCGGGCTGTCGATGTGGCCCGATGTTGCCTTGATTGCCGCGGCGTGCGCTTGCTGATTGCGACCTTCCGCGAGTTGCAGTTCAGCCAGTTTGAGCAACGCCGGCACGTAATCGGCCTTGAGCTGCAAAGCCTCGTCCAGACTGGCGATCGCCGCACTTTTTTGGCCCATCGAGAGATAAGTATCGGCACGCTGCAGATGCCGGCGCAGGCGCGACATCGCAACTGCATCAACGTTCGAGACAGGCTGTGGATAAACCGGTGTTTGCATCGAAAAAGTATACCGTGGGGAACCGATCCCCAGCCGCTTTTTACTCCGGGCCCACTGCGCATCTGGTTGCGCGGCTCGGGATCAAGCGCCAATCATCCACCAGTTCAAACATTGCCAACACCACCCGATGGCGACCCTGAAACCTTCTGCCAGTGCTCGAGCAGGTGTTGGGTCAAAATGGGTAACAATCCAAGCGCGACATCGTGACCCATGCCTTCGACCACGCGCAGCTGCGCGTTGGGGATTTTGCGCGCACTGTCGATACCGTGTGCGAGCGGCACCAGGCAGTCAGCGTCGCCATGTATCACCAACGTTGGACAAGATATCCGGCGCAACTGTGCAGAACGATCGCCCGACGCGGCTATGGCCAGCAGTTGTCGTGCGGTACCGGCTGGGTGGTAGCTGCGACGCAGCCCCACCGCCAGACGCTCGCGCAGCTGTTTGAGGGGAGTCGGAAACCCTGGGCTGCCGATCGCCTGGAACAGCCGGACGTAGTGTTCCAACTGTTGATCGAACGCAGCAGCAGCCGGCGGTCGCGCCATGAGTAGACGCAGCACGCGGATACTTGGATTTGGCAGAGATCTGCTTCCGGTCGACGACATAATCGAACTCAGACTCAGTGCGCGCTGCGGATACTGCGCCGCAACGGTCTGCGCGATCATGCCGCCCATGGACGCGCCAACGATGTGTGCCGCATCGATGCCGAGCGCGTCCAGCACGCCAGCAGTATCAGCCGCCATTGCATCGAGTCGATACGGCGCGTGTACCGGCAGACGCAGCCAGTAACGTAACGCAGCCGTGGCAAGGCTGTAACGACGCGCCCCTTGCCATTTGCTCGATAACCCGATGTCGCGGTTGTCAAAACGCACAACGTGATAGCCAGCGCTCGCGAGCCCGCGGCAGAATTCATCCGGCCAGGCAATCATCTGCATGCCCAGTCCCATGATCAGCAACACCGCGGGATGCTTGGGATTGCCGAAGCACTCGACTTCGAGTTGCACGCCATTGGCGGCAAGCAAGGTCATCGGCAGCACTTTTTTCCGACGGCTTCCGGCACTGGGTAATGTCGGTGCTTCGTACTGGTGGACGTTGGTCGTCGACCACCAGTGCGGACCGGAGCGGTCAACGTCGCGAACATCATGACCAGACCTTGGGAAACCATGCGCGCGTCGCCGTGGAAATGAATGCGCAGTTTAGTGATCTGCGTCCAAATTTGCAGAGCACGAAATAGAGTCTCTTTCAGGAGATCTGCATTGCTCGTTGTTGCCGTTTCCCTGCGATGTCGCGCGCACGTGCTTCACCTCGGGAAAATGACCCATCTGTCCTATTCGTCTCTTCAAGTTGGAACAAATAAGGCACGCCTGAATTTACCCGGCCATGTTGTGCCCGCTCAGTTGCCCAAGGTTATGCCTCTCCGGCCCTAAACCGCCGCGCCAGCTGCAATCAGCAACAACGCCAACAGCCCCATGCCGCGCCATTCAAGCAGCGGAATCGCCTACGCTGTCCCGCTGGCGCTGAACGGAACGTCCACCGGCCCGAACACGGTGAGCTGACCCAAAACGACCGAATAAGCGCACCCCGCAATCGTCGGCCGCAGACGGGCCAATCCGATAGCGCAGCGGCGCAGGCGGTGGCGGCACACCGCAGGGTTCCCATGCAGGCGACTGCACAAGGTTGACCAAGGCTCCGGCAAGCGGAGCGCTCGGCTCGACCCGCGGTGACTGATAGGGCGGTTGCGCGCCCAACGGCGCGAACAGCAGCAAGCACAACGAGAGCCATCCCAGCATCGGCGATTGCATCTTCATCGGGAATCTCCAGGCATCATGGCCCAGAGCGGACCGGCAATAGCCAGAGGCGAATCCTGCCAACGCTTTACGACATCCAGCGCGCTCGATCGCTGCCCATTTACGATGACGGCCGTTCCGCCGGATCGTGCGGCAATGCCAGCAGCGCCAGCAGCGTGATCAGCGCCGCGCCGCTGAGGTAATAGCCCACTGCCGCAAGCCCATAGTGTGTGGCCAGCCACGTCGCGATGTACGGCGCCAGCGAGGCCCCGAAGATGCCGGCAAGATTGAAGCTGAGCGAGGCACCGGTGTAACGAACGGCGGTCGGGAAAATTTCGGCCAGGGCAGTGCCGAGCGGGCCGTAGGTCAGTCCCATCAGCGCCATACCCAGGCAGAGGAAGGTCAGAACACCCAGCGTGCTTCCCGATCCAAACAGCGGACCGAAGCAGAGCCCGAAGGCTACGATCAACGCGCTGACCGCGAGCAGCGTAATGCGTCTTCCAAAACGATCGGCCAGCACTGCCGAGATCGGAATAGTCACGGCGAAAAACAGCACCGCAATCAACTGCAGTATCAGGAACTGCTCGCGCGTATAGCCAAGTTTGGACGTACCCCAGCTCAAGGTGAACACTGTCATCAGATAGAAGGTGACAAAGGTCGCCATGGCGCCGAAGGTTCCGGCCAGCAGAGCGCGTGGATGCCGCGCGATGACGCGGGCGATAGGTAGACGTACGCGTTCGTTATTGGCCAGCGCTTTCTGGAAGTCAGGCGTTTCCTGGATGCGCAGCCGTACCCATAGCCCAACGAATACCAGGATCGCACTGGCCAGGAACGGAATGCGCCATCCCCAGCTCAGAAACTGTGCGTTGCTCAACCCGCCCGCCAGCAACAGGAAAGTGCCATTGGCGCAAACAAATCCGATCGGCGCGCCCAACTGCGGGAACATTCCGAACCATGCACGCTTGCCAGGCGGCGCGTTCTCGGTGGCAAGCAATACTGCACCACCCCATTCGCCGCCGAGTCCAAGCCCCTGGCCGAATCGACACAGGGCCAAAAGGATTGGCGCGGTCACGCCGATCGACGCGTAGGTCGGCAGCAATCCGATAAAAACGGTCGACAGACCCATGGTCAGCAAGGCCGCGACCAAGGTGGCCTTGCGCCCGATACGATCACCAAAGTGCCCAAACAGCGCCGAGCCTACTGGCCGGGCGAAGAAGGCCAGAGCGAAGGTAGCAAGAGACTGCAAAGTTGCCGTGGCTGGATCACTGGACGGAAAGAACAAAGCCGGAAACACCAGCACTGCCGCCGTCGCATAAATATAGAAATCGAAGAATTCGATCGTGGTACCAATCAGGCTGGCAAAAAGCACACGCCCGGTGGAATTCACGGGCGCAGGGGCGATTGTGGTCATCGGCGACTCGGGCGGAAGAGCGCGCGAGTCTGGCAGCGACATTGCGCGGCGTGAAGCCAGTTCGATGTCAGCTCGAAGTCAATTTTTCGCAACCCGGCTCGGCCAGAACATTCATCCGCAGACGGGGCACGCCATCTGCTATGCGGAATTGCCAACCGCGTGTGTAGAGCGAAGGTAGACGTTTTTCGTCAAGCCAAAGGCGAGCACTGTCGACGCACCGAGACTGTGTGAGCGCGCTTGGCGCTACAGCGCATTGCCAGACCGCTGCGGCGAGCCGCTGCGCCCGTGCGGAGCACCATCCCGCACGTGGCCGCGTTACTGTGACTCGACCCAGTGAATATCACTGGTCTTGCCGCCAGCGCTGGCGCCTTGCATCAACCGGAGCGAACGCAGCACTGCGCGATGCAAACTCTGCACCTCGCCGTATTGCGAGAGCTTAGTCACCCGGTAGGCTGCTACCAACCAACGCCGCACCGCTCCAGACTGCACTTGCACATGTGGCGATTTTGCGCGTTCACTCGCGGCGGTGGCTTCTTCGGTCCAATCCGTGTCGGGCGAAGCACTGCCATTGGCCACCGCGGCATTGGCCTGCGTCATCTCGGATAAAGCCACCAGCGCGATTTTGCGCCGCTCGTCTGGACTAAGGCCGGAAATAACTTTGTTGATGCCCTGGAATTGACGCAAAAGTACGAGATAGCGACCAAATTGGGTGGTGCGCTGCATGGCACGGCGGGTAAGCGCTACTGCCGCTTCCATCTTCGCTTGCATCGGCCTGATCCTGTTCGGATTAAGTACTGAGGACATGGATTGTTCCCGGCGAGAGGCGACAGAATTGCGCATTGGGTCACATTTTGTCAATGTGAGACTGTTTTTCATCAAATAGTTGGACGCTGCGGGTCAGTTTTCCCAAGAGGTGACGTTTAGTGTCACTTTTCAACACAGCCTCCGCTGATACGCTGGATCAGCGTCGAATCAGCCCGGCGGCAGCGTTTCCAGCGATTTATGGCCGGCTCGGATCGCCAACCGTTGCAGCAGATGCCTGGACATGCCCGATGCCAACTCGTGCTCCCCGATGAATACAGCACCGGCGTTTTCACGGCGCAGCAACTCCGCCTCTTCCTCGCTGTGTGTGCGCACGATAGTGTCGATTCCGGGATTGAGTGCTCGCGCAAGCTCGATCATCTGACGAACATGGAATGTGTCCGGAGTGGCAATCACCAGCGCCGCAGCACGGGCGATATGCGCCTGGATCAACACGGCCGGTTCGGCAGCATTGCCGGCAACGGCATGCATCCCCGCCGCGCGCAGACCTTCGACGATTTCGCGATTCTGATCGGCAACCACGAATCGCACACCGCGGGCTCGCAACGACTCCACAATGCGCCGACCGACGCGGCCACATCCGACAACGACCACATGTCCGGTGACCTGACTGGATTCCACCGACATGGGAAGCTCGGCTAACGGGTCGTCGCGACGCTCCAGATCGCGCGCCAGTTTTGAACGCTTGCGGATCCACACTTGCGCCGGTTCGATCATCCGGAAAATAATCGGATTGATCGCGATTGAGATAATCGCGCCTGCCAGGATCAGACTTTGCGCTTGCACCGGGAGCATCCCAAGGCCCACACCCAGACCGGCCAAGATGAACGAGAACTCGCCGATCTGCGCCACGCTGGACGACACCGTCAACGCGGTGTTGAGCGGATAGCGCAACGCAAGCACCAACACGAAGCTGATGATTCCATTGCCGAGCACGATCACCAGCACCACGCCGAGCACGCGCAGCGAATCGGTGACCAGTACGCTCGGGTCGAACAGCATGCCAACGGATACAAAAAACAACACCGAGAACGCATCACGCAACGGCAACGACTCTTTCGCGACGCGGTAGCTCAGCTCGGATTCGCGCAGCAACATGCCGGCAAAGAAAGCACCCAGCGCGAAGGAAACGCCGAACAACGCGGATGAACCATAGGCAATGCCAACTGCGGCCGCAATCACGCACAAGGTAAACAACTCGCGCGATCCCGAATGCGCCACCTGCCACAACAACCAAGGAAATACCCGCTTACCTACCAGCAGCATCAGCGCGACGAAAATCGCCAACTGGCCCAGTGTCTTGCCCAGAACAATCCACAGCGGTGCTGCCGTAGTGTTTGTCGATCCGTCGTTCAGCGCGGCGATGGCCGGCAGCATGACCAACACCAGCACCATGATCAGATCCTGGACCAGAAGCCAACCAACCGCGATGCGCCCGTTGAGTGATTGGACGATGCCCTGAGCTTCCAATGCGCGCAGCACCACCACGGTGCTGGCCACCGATAGCGCCAGTCCGAAGACGATGCTGGCGCCAAGACCCCAACCCCAGAAATGCGCGAGCCCGGTACCCAACGCCGTAGCCAGCAGAATCTGCACGATGGCGCCCGGCAAAGCGATGCGCCTGACCGATAGTAAATCGTCGATGGAAAAATGCAGGCCGACGCCAAACATCAGCAACATCACGCCGATCTCGGCGAGCTGCGCGGCGATACCGATGTCGTTCTCCAGACCTGGCGTCGAGCCGATCAGCATGCCTGCAATCAGGTATCCCACCAAGGCGGGCAGCTTGATGCGTGTTGCGATAAACCCGAACAGCAAGGCCAAACCCAGAGCCACCGATAGAGTGGCAATCAACGAGGTATCGTCTGACATCGAGCACTACCCTCCTAGTCTCTGAGCGCGTGGCACAACAATTTGTTTCCGGAATCCCGACGCACTGGCGCGCCAATCAACAGCGGGCAGCGCAGTCGCAAAAATCACCTCAAAATTGCCGATTGGCGACCGTGGACCCTGAATCCAGCGACCTTGCCTGCGCATCGCGCAAGTAGTCAGCCTTTACTGCAAGTTCCTCAAGGCCGTGCGGATCGATGTTGAACATCTGCATGCACAGCCTGTCGGCCGACGCCATCGACAAACTGATACGCCATCCCCAGTCGGGCCCTGGCGGCGCTGCATAGCTGCCGCGCATATCGACATCACCTGAGGCATTCACACTGCCCGTACAGAACATCAGCTTGCCGCTCATATGAAAGGAATCGCACCAGGCTGCAGTAATAGCATCGGATGCATTCTGATTGCCGAGCAGCAAGCAGCCTTCCTGTTCCACTGCTTCGTACTGCCATCGATAGCGCATGTGCAGGAAATTTCCGTTCGCCTCTGGTGCAATCTGCGCCCGCGATTCAGAAGACAACGCAGGACTTCGCGAGCCGTCCATCCAGAGTCGATTGGTGCCGACCCAGGATCCGATCCAATACATTGGCGTTGTCGAGAGCTTCACAATTTTCACCTCCGTTGTTTGACGATAGTGTCAATCAGGCGCCGTCAATCCGGCGTTGCGAACTTCAGGCCGATGACGCCGATAATGATGAAGGCGACACTGATCATGCGCGCGGCGTTCACCGGTTCGTCCCAGAGTGCGATGCCAAAGATCACCGTACCGACCGCACCGATACCGACCCAGACCGAATACGCTGTACCCATCGGCAGCGTGCGCATCGCCATTGCCAGCAGGACCATGCTGATCAGCATCGCGATCACCGTCGCCACGCTCGGCCACAGTCGCGTGAACCCCTGTGAGTATTTCAGTCCGACTGCCCAGACAACCTCGAACAGTCCGGCGAGCAGAAGCAGCATCCAGGCCACGCAGTTTTTCTCCCGAAACCAACTCTTCAGATCGATTGTAGTGCCATGCAGCACCCGGTTCGGCGTTTTTCGCGCGGCTGGCGCAGCCTCCAGGTGCAGTGGCGCAGTGGCCGGCATACAGCGCACGACAAACTTGCAACACCACCGCGGTATCCTCGACGCGCCGCGACAGCGCCCCACGACATGCACTGAATGCTCCCTACACAACTACAATGCCGGCTTCCCTGCCACCTCCACCTATGACCTTCAACAGCACGCGCTGGACTCAACGCGATCTGCTCTGGCTGATGCTGGCTGCGCTCGCCGTGCTCGCTGCCGGAATTGGGATGCGGCAACCCTGGCCCGCAGACGAGCCGCGCTTCGCGCTCATCGCGCAGACCATGTTCGATACTGGCAACTATCTATTTCCGCATCGCGGGCATGAGTTGTACCCCGACAAGCCGCCGCTGTTCATGTGGCTGCAAGTCGTCGCGTATCGGCTCAGTGGCAACTGGAGCATTGCATTCCTGCTGCCCTCGTTGCTGGCGGCATTGGGCACAATCTATCTGACCTTTGATCTGACACGCCGTCTCTGGGGTCGACGCGCTGCAGCGCTCGCCGGTTGGATGCTGCTGTTCACCGTGCAATTTACCTATCAGGCCAAGCGCGCACAAATCGATCCAGTGCTGGTCTTTCTGGTCACGCTATCGTGCTACGGGTTGCTGCGTCATATGTTGCTTGGGCCGGCATGGCGCTGGTACGCGCTGGGCTTCTTTGCCGCCGGCATCGGCATCATCACCAAGGGCGTTGGTATTATTGCCGTGCTGATGGTGCCTGCGTTCTTCATTGCGCGCGCACTCGGTGCGTTGCGACTGGCGCCGATCGCGCGTGCGCCAGGGCGCTGGTGGCTGGGCGTGATCTGGATGCTGTTGGCGATTGCGCTGTGGGTGGTGCCGATGTTGATCGCGGTGATGCGCAGCGACGATCCACTCCTGCACGACTATGCACGCAACATTCTGCTCGGCCAGACCGCCCAGCGCTATGCCAATCCCAGCCATCATTTCCAGCCGTGGTGGTATTTCATCGAGGTCATTCTGACCACTTGGCTGCCGTTGGTACTGTTACTTCCGTGGGCGCTGCCAGCGCTGTTCAGACGCTGGCGCCGCAGGCACGATGGACGGATCCTCGTGCCCGTGCTCTGGGTGCTGATGGTATTGCTGTTCTTTTCGCTTTCTCCAGGGAAACGTGACATGTACATCCTGCCCGCCCTGCCGATGCTTTGCGTTGCAGTAGCGCCAGGGCTACGCTTGGCGCTGATGCAAGCCGGGTGTAGACGACTGCTATTCGGATTTGCGCTGGTGTTAGCCATCGCGCTGCTCGGTGGTGCCATCGCCGCCCTCACCGGGGAACCCGGATTCGCGGTCAAGCAGGAGCTCGCGCGCGGTTTGGCCAGCGACAGCAACTCACACTGGTGGATGTTGTTTACCATTGGCGCAATCGCACTGGCTGGCGCTCTGACCTTTGGAGTGCAGCAATCTTGGGCTGGGCTGCGTATCGCGCTTGCGGGGCTTTGGATCATTGGTTTTGGTTTTTGGGGTTTCCCCCTTTTCGATGACGCAAATTCAGCGCGCGGCGTGATGCGTCGCGCGGGTCAGATGGTTGGGCCGGAAGCCGAACTCGGCCTGATTGCCTGGCGCGAACAGAACTTGCTGCAGGCAGATCGACCGGTTACAGAATTCGGCTTCAAGCAGTCACCGCACGAACAACTGCGGCGCGGCATCGACTGGCTGGCGCAGGCTCCGGCGCAGCGATGGTTGTTCGCCGATGCCGAGCACCTTGACGATTGCGTGAATATCGCCACGACTCTGCCCGCAGGCATGGCCAATCGGCGTCAATGGGTGCTGCTGCAGTTGCCCTCGGTGCGCGCGCGGTGCCAGCCATGAACACCGCGCCTGTTCTGGTCACCGGCGCGGCCGGTTTCATCGGCGCCTATGTCTGCCGGGCACTGCGCCTGCGCGGCGACAGCGTGGTCGGACTCGACAACTTCAACGCCTATTACGACCCGCAAATGAAGCGCGATCGCGTCGCGGCACTGTGTGCTGAAGTGCAGATTGCGCACGTGGATGTCGCCGATGCCGCTGCGCTCTCGCAGCTGTTCGACAGTGCCAGGCCACGCGTCGTGATTCATCTCGCCGCTCAGGCGGGTGTGCGCTATTCGCTCGAGTCACCCAGCACTTACGTGCAGAGCAACCTGGTTGGATTTGGCAACATGCTGGAAGTGTGCCGCCGTCATGGCATCAGCCAGATGGTGTACGCCTCGTCCAGCTCTGTCTACGGCAGCGCGGCGCAGCCCCCGTTTGATGAACTTCAGCGCGTCGATCAGCCGCTTTCGTTGTATGCCGCGACCAAAGCCGCCAACGAACTGATGGCCCACTCCTACGCACATCTGTTCCGTATGCGCCTAAGCGGACTGCGCTTCTTCACCGTCTATGGTCCTTGGGGGCGGCCGGATATGGCGCCCATCCTGTTTGCCCGCGCAGCACTGGCCGGACGCCCGATCGATGTATTCAACAACGGCGATATGCGCCGCGACTTCACCTGGATCGACGATATCGTTGCCGGCGTAATGGGCGCGCTGGACCTGCCGCCAGTGGACGACGGTACGAATGCACCGCATCGCGTCTACAATCTGGGCAATCATCGTCCGGAGGCCTTGTTGCGTTTCATTGAACTGATTGAGCGAGCTGTCGGTGACACGGTTCAAAAGCGCTTTCGACCCCTGCAGGCCGGGGATATGATCGAGACAATGGCCGATACCCGACGTGCCGAGCATGAACTTGGCTTCAACCCGGCGACAAGCATCGAAGAGGGTCTGCCGCGGTTGGTGGACTGGTGCAGAAGCTATTACGGCGCGTCGTGCTGATTTGCGCATGCATATCAGCAAGAGCACAAGTATCCCCAAACCCTGCCCATCCCTCCGCGAACATCGGGGCGGGGCCAAAGCTCTTGTAACGTGGACCGTATTTCACGCTAACCATCTGGAACACGCATGTCGCAACCCGAACTTTCTGTCGTTGTGCCGGTGCACAACGAACGTGGAAACATCGCACCGCTGATCAATGAGATATGTGCCGCATTGCGCGGTCGCATTACTTTCGAAATTGTCTATGTCGATGATCTCAGCAGCGACGATACGTTGCTCGTACTAAAGGATCAGCAAACCAGCGTGCCAGAGCTGCGCGTACTCCGGCATCAGTCCCAGTCCGGGCAGAGCACAGCAGTGCGCAACGGGGTCAAAGCAGCGCGTGGCGCCTGGATCGCCACGCTGGATGGTGACGGACAAAACGACCCGGCCGACATTCCTAAATTGCTCGACGAGCGCGATTGCGCGGCAGAAAACATACGACTGTTCGCCGGCTGGCGCGTCAAGCGCAACGATGACGTGATCAAGCGCCTGTCGTCCAGAATCGCCAATGGCGTGCGTTCGCGCCTGTTGCGCGACGCGACGCCAGATACCGGCTGCGGCATCAAGTTGTTTGATCGCTCGGCATTCCTCGACTTACCCTACTTTGACCACATGCATCGCTATTTGCCGGCGTTGATGCAACGTGCGGGGTTTGGCACGATCAGCGTGCCGGTCAACCACCGACCGCGCATTGCTGGCGTGTCCAAGTACGGCATGTGGAACCGGCTCTGGGTGGGCATCAGCGATCTGCGCGGTGTCGCCTGGCTGATTCGGCGTTCGCGCCGCAGCATCGTTGAGGAGATGGAAAGTGGCTGAGTTTTTCGGTTCGTGGGCGCACAATTTCAACTTCTGGCTGGCGGTTGGGTTTCTTGGCCAGGCGATATTTGCATCCAGATTCATTGTGCAGTGGCTCTACAGCGAACGCGCACGGCGTGTCGTCGTTCCGACCGTGTTCTGGTGGATCAGCTTATGCGGTGGCCTGATCCTGACAGCCTACGCAGTCCACAAGCGCGACCTGGTGTTTACACTCGGGCAGTTTTCCGGCCTGTTTGTCTATAGTCGGAACCTGTGGCTGTTGCATACCAGCAAGCGCGCAGAAGTCGTGTCCGATTGATTCCCGCGTCGCTGGCGCCGACGAAACGAAGCGCCTCAACTCAAACGGGTTGCACTTTCGGCACTTCTGATCCCACACTATGCGTATGGCCAAAGAGTTGATTATCGCATCGGTTGGATTGTCTGACGAACAGGCGGCGCATCTGCGCCTGCTGATTCGGAAGGTTGCCAAGGACGTGCCAGAGAAATGGCGTTGGGGCACCGAGATCAAGGCAGATCTGGTCGTGGTCGATCCGAACAATTTTGCTGGCCACATGGCGCGTACCCGCGCAGCGGCCAGCGGAATGCGCTGCGCGATCCTGTGCGACAACGAGCACCCCGAACAGGATGGTCTGATACTTCGCGAGCCGCTGAAAGCAGAAAACATTATCGACGTGTTGAAGCAGGCGAGCGCGCCGACGCTTGCGGCATCGCCAGTGAATGCCGCCACCGAAGACTTTTATTTCCGCGATCTGTCCGATCTGAAAGTTGATACGAGTGCCCCGGCGCGCGATGTCTGGGGACAGGCGCCGCCGAGCGAACCGGTGGCGCTGGGTCTGGACGAATTGCTCAAGGAGCAGGCCAAAGCGCAGGCGCGGCCCTCGACCAACCCAGTCGCCGAAGGCATTGAAGCGCTGATCAGGGCAGAGCGGGAAAAGACCGAGGCGCCGCTGATCAAAAAACTGCAGATTGAGTCCAACACCAGCATTGCCGCCACCAGCGCGCCCAGTGCGCGCGCTCAGGCGCGCATGAACGACAGTTCTGCAGCGCTGAGTCGGAAACCGGGATTGACCGCGGAGAATCCGAATATCCGCCGCATTCTCGATGCCGACAACAGTGAACATTCGATCCGCGACTATCTCGATGGCGAACGCGCCATCATCACGCCTTCGCAGATTCTCGCACCCGACGCACCTGCGTTGACACTGGATCCAAAAAATCAGGTGTTCCATGCCGCGGGTGGCCTGTCGCGTCTGGTCCCCTATTGCAGCCGCGTTCTGCCGACCAAGGATTGGAAAGTGGTAACGACGCGCGAGCTGGGCCAGCTGCGTACCAGCGAACCAGCGCGGCCTTTCAACGAGCTGGTCTGGCTGCAAACCCTGCTGAAATCGACCGGGCGTCTTGCCAGTCATCTCGATCCGGGCGGAACCTATCGATTGAAGGGATGCGTGTCCGCCGAGCCGGAATTTCGCGATCATGCGGCCATCATCACCTTCATGAGCAATCCGGCCCGCCTCAACGAGATCGCTGCCGATGCTGGCGCCAGCATGGATGCCGTGTTCAACCTGGTCAATGCCTACGACATGATCGGCCTGATCGAATGGACACCGCGCCAACGCCGACACGATCCCAGCCCGCCCGAAGGCGATAAGAAATCCGGGCTGCTCGGTAAGCTTGGCTGGCCCTTCGGCAAAAAGTCTTAGGCGTCGCAGTGGGTCGCTGTCTCTGGGCGAAGCTTTAGACAAGTCAGTGTCGCAAAGTTCGCCGCCCACGCCACGCTTATAACTTCCCGAATTTCCGCGCATGCCTTCTATTCGCCAAAACAATCTGCGTGGCATCGCCTTCATGGTGTTTGCCGTTGGCGCGTTCTCGCTGATGGATGCCGCGTTGAAATTGCTGACCCCGCACTACCCGCCACTTCAAGTCGCCGCCCTGCGTGGCCTGACCGCCTTGCCGCTGGTCGTGATCTGGGTCGGTTTTGCTGGTGGCTATGCCCAGTTGCTGCGCATCCATTGGCCACTGCACCTGTTTCGCGGCCTGCTGTCGATCGTGATGCTGAGCAGCTTCGCCTATGCGCTCAAGCGCATGCCCCTGACCGCGGCTTACGCGGTGTTCTTTGTGGCGCCTTCGTTGATCACGCTGCTCTGTGTTCCGCTGCTGAAGGAAAAAGTCGGGCGCGCGCACTGGATCGCCATCGTGATCGGTTTCGTCGGCGTGCTGGTGGTATTGCGTCCGAGCGGTGACGGCCTGATCAGCACAGCCGGCCTGATGGTGCTGCTATCCGCCATTTGTTATGCGCTGTCCTCGATTTCAGTGCGCGTGCTCGCGCGCACTGACTCCACCTCCAGCATGATGTTCTGGATGATTGCCATGCTCAGCATCGGCGCCACTGCGCTGGCCTGGCCGAACTGGAAACCCTTGCGCGCCGAGCACTGGCACATTCTGCTGGCGCTCGCCATTACCGGTGCGTTCGGCCAATACGCGATCATCGAAGCATTTCGCCGCGCCCAGGCGGCCGTCGCCGCACCCTTCGAGTACACTGCTTTGGCGTGGGGGGTGGCGCTCGATTGGTGGCTGTGGCGAACATTTCCCGATCGATGGGTATTCATCGGTGCCGGCATCATCATCGTCAGCGGCATCTATTTGCTGCGGCACGAGCATCAGCACGCCGAGGCGGAGCATCCCTGATCGAGTGAAGCCATCTTTGCGGAACTGCGCCACGGGGTATGAAGCAAAAAGGAGGGTCGGACTGAAGTCCGATCCGCAAACGACGCCTCAAGGATAGGGTTTGGAATGTATCCAGGTCAGGGTGGATTTACAGCGCGCAGCGCTTGCAGTCGCGCATGACGCATCGCCGCACCAATAGCTTCACCCACGATACCCTGTGCGACAAAGTCCTTTGCCGCTACCGACATCGCTGCCGCATGCAGCTGAGGCAACCATCGCGTCGGTGCATAGTCGTCGCCGGGCAAATCGGCAGCAGCACGCCCGCGCTTATCCGCTTCGCAGGCAACTACCAGCTGGCGCACGCGATCGGGTTTGCGGAACGCGTCGATGCGTTCGAGTAGTTCCAGTACGGTGCCGGGGCGCAGCTCCTGCAGGCGATGCACGTTTAGATGCTCGCGGCAAACGTGTTCTGCCATCTGCGCGTATTCGCTGGGCACGCGCAGACGTTGACACAGCGCGGCGACCAGCGGCACCCCGGCGCTTTCATGGCCGACGTGACGCGGCAGCGCGTCGCGCGCGGTGATGCCCTTGCCCAGGTCATGGGTCATGACGCACCAGCCGATCAGGTCATTGCCGGGCGCCAACTGCGCGGCGGCATTCAGTGCCAGCTCCTGGTGTACGCCGGTGTCGTATTCGGGATGAAACTCGATGCGTTGCGGCACGCCATAGAGTCGATCGAGTTCCGGAAATATGACTGCTAGCGCACCGCAGTCGCGCAACACGCGCAGGAAGGCGCCCGGACGTGGCTCGCCCAGCGCACGCTGGGTCTCAGCCCACACCCGCTCGGCAACGAGATGCGCAACCTCGCCAGCGCGCACCATGTTGCGCATCAACGCCAGCGTTTCCGGTGCCAAGCGAAAACCCAGTGGCGCATAGCGGGCGGCAAATCGTGCCACACGCAAAACACGCACTGGATCTTCAACAAAGGCTGCAGACACATGCCGCAACCAGCGATCGGCCAGGTCGCGCGCGCCGCCATAGGGGTCAACCAATTGTCCATCGCCGTTTTGCGCCATTGCGTTGATGGTCAAGTCGCGTCGCGCGAGGTCCTCTTCCAGCGTCACGTTGGCGTCCGCGGCGAAAGCAAACCCGTGGTAACCCGGCCCGGTCTTGCGCTCGGTACGCGCAAGCGCATACTCCTCGTGACTATCAGGATGCAGAAACACCGGGAAATCCTTGCCCACCGAGCGAAACCCCCGTTCGCGCATTGACGCCGGCGTCTCACCAACAACAACAAAGTCGCGGTCTTTCACCGCGCGTCCGAGCAATCGATCGCGCACAGCGCCGCCGACCAGGAAGGTTTTCATCGCTTTCATTGTGAAATTCACACTAGTAGCAACAAATAATATACATAAAAATCACAACTTCCCCTCAATCATGGCAGCCACTGAGCGGACAGGCCTGAAGATGATGGAACTGCGACATGCACTGCTGACCATGGGCGTCATTATGGCGCTTGCGACCGTCGGCAGCGTGCACGCGGCCGACGAGGGTCGACTGCTCGCAACCGGCGGACTGGTCAGCATCGAGGGCGCGGCTGGCGGCGGCATCGTGCCAATGGCCGTGTTGGCTGGGCTGAGCACCGATCCAGGATGGGACTGGGTCGCCGGCGCGTCGCACAGCACGGTAACCGACTTTTCACTGGACACGCTGGGCGTGGCAGCGTCGTTCAACGATCGTTTCGAAATCTCTCTGGCGCGGCAGCAGCTGAGCACCGATTTCAGTCACGACACTGGACTGGCCGAGAACATCCGTCAAACGATTATCGGCGCCAAGCTGAAACTCGGTGGCGATCTGATTTTCGGCAAAGTGCCGCTGATGAGCGCCGGCTTGCAATGGAAACACAACGATGATTTCGCGCTGGCCGAAGTACTCGGCGCTGAAGATGACAGCGGGCTCGATGCCTATTTCAGCGTTAGTCGCTTGCACCTGGATGGCCCATTTCATCGTAACTGGTTGTTCAATGGCACGCTGCGCGCCACCCGTGCCAACGAAACCGGTCTGCTTGGCTTTGGCGGCGGCCGCCGCGACGGCTATCAACTGGTTGGAGAAGTTTCCACGACGATGTTTTTCAACCCTGAGTGGGCGTTGGGCTTCGAATACCGGCAAAAACCCCAGAACCTGGATAGCGTCAACGAAAGCGACTGGCGAGATGTATTTGTCGGGTGGTTTCCCAACAAGCGCGTCAATTTACTGCTCGCCTATGTCGACCTTGGCACGATCGCGAACCGACCTGACCAGGACGGCCTCTTTCTCTCCGTTACCGGAAACTTCTGATGCTGACCATTCGATTTTTGGCATTTGCGCTCCTGTTGCTGGTCGTTGCCTGCGCCAGCAACGGACGAAACGACTTGTATCAGGCGCTGGGAGGCGAGTCGGGCGTGCGTCGACTGGTCGACGAAGTGGTACGCGAACTGCACTCTGACGCGCGCATCAGTAAGCTGTTCAAAGACACCGATGACTCCTACTTCAAAGAGCGCCTGTTTGAACAGTTCTGCGAACTCAGTGGCGGTGGCTGTACCTACGCCGGCCTGAGCATGGAGGAAGCGCATTCGGGCATGCAGTTGACCGAAACCGATTTCAACTTTTTCATCGAAGATACGCGAGTCGGCATGACCCGCGCGGGCATCAGCATCGGCGCGCAAAACCGGCTGTTGGCGCTGCTGAGGCCGATGCACGGCGATACTTTGCACCAATAACCGACGAATTTTCTTGTTTTTGTGGGAGCGGCTTCAGCCGCGAAGCTGTTTGCGGCCAATTGAACAGGAGCAAAAACTTCGCGGCTGAAGCCGCTTCCACAAAGATCCCACACGGCCTACGCCTGCGAACTCAGCGCTTTTTCGGCAGATACAGATCGGTGATCGTGCCCTCGAACACCTCAGCCGCCATGCCAATTGATTCACTCAACGTCGGGTGCGGATGAATGGTCAAACCGATGTCTTGCGCGTCCGCGCCCATCTCGATGGCCAGCGCAGCTTCGGCAATCAGATCTCCGGCATGCACGCCGACAATGCCAGCTCCAATCAGTCGATGCGTGGCCTCGTCGAAAATGAGTTTGGTAAAACCCTCGGTTCGACCAATTCCGATCGCGCGCCCTGAGGCTGCCCAGGGAAAAACGCCCTTGCCGTAGGCAATGCCCTTGGCCCTGGCTTCGTTTTCGGTGACGCCGACCCAGGCGATTTCGGGATCGGTATAAGCGACACTGGGAATGACGCTGGCAACAAACGTGCTGCGCTGACCGGCCGCAACTTCGGCGGCCACTTTCGCCTCATGCGTCGCCTTGTGCGCAAGCATCGGCTGACCGACGATGTCGCCGATCGCGAAGATGTGCGGCTGGTTGGTGCGCATTTCGGTGTCCACCGCGATGAAGCCTCGATCGGAGACAGTTACGCCTGCTGCCGCGGCGTTGATCTGCTTGCCGTTCGGTGTCCGACCGACAGCGCACAGCACGCGATCATAGAGTGTCGGCTCCGGCACTTTGCCCTCGCCTTCGAAAAACGCGCGCAGCCCCGCTTTCTCGGCTTCCAGCTTGACTACTTTGGTCTTCAGCAGGATCGCCTCGTAGCGTTTGGAAAGGCGCGTGTGCAACGGCTTGACCAGATCGACATCGGCACCAGGCATCAATTGATCGAACAACTCCACCACCGTCACCAGGGTGCCCAACGCCTGATACACACAGGCCATTTCCAACCCAATGATGCCGCCGCCAATGACCAGCAGGCGCTTGGGCACATCAGCAAGCATCAGCGCATCGGTGGAATCCATCAGTCGTGGGTCGCCCCACGGCAAGCCAGACAACTTCACTGGCTGCGACCCCGCGGCAATGATCGCCTTCTCGAAACGCACCAGCTTTTTGCCTTCGGCGGTATCGACTTCGATTTCATTTGCCGAAATGAATTTGCCGGTGCCAGTGACGCGCGTCACCTTGCGTTGCTTGGACATGCCGGCGAGGCCGCCGGTCAATTGTTTGACCACTTTGTCCTTGTAGGCGCGCAACTTGTCCAGATCGATCTTCGCGACGCCGAAGCTGACGCCGTAGTCGGCCGCATGCGCGGCCTCATCAATCACTTTGGCCGCGTGCAGCAGTGCCTTGGAAGGAATACACCCGACATTGAGACAGACGCCACCGAGTTCGGCATAGCGCTCGATCAACACTACATTCTGATCGAGATCGGCGGCACGGAAGGCCGCGCTATATCCGCCGGGGCCAGAACCGAGCACGGCGACCTGACAGGTATAGTCGGCCACACGACCCGATGCCTGGGCCGAGGTGACAGCAGCACTGGCCTGGATTAAGGTCGCAGAGGCAGGCGCTACCGAAGCGGGCGCAGCGGCCGCAGTGGGCACTGGAGTCGGCGCCGAAACCGCGGTGCCTGTTTCCAATATCGCGACCACCATTCCCTCAGACAATTTGTCGCCAAGCTTTACACGCAGCTCCTTGATGACCCCTGCCTGCGGGGACGGCACCTCCATCGTCGCCTTGTCCGATTCCAGCGACAGCAAACCCTGATCTTTTTTCACCACCTCGCCAGCCTTGACCAGTAGTTCGATCACGGGAATGTCCTTGGACCCGCCCAGATCCGGCACCTTCACTTCAAGACTATTGCTCATCGCATTTCTCCGACTGCTGCTGCTGCGCGTTCGAGTTCGAGTTCGCACGCCATTAGATGTGATGGATCAAAGTTGTGCTGGATCGAACTCCGAACCGCTGGCACGGAGCGCGCCACGCCGTGCTTGTTCAGAGCAACAGGCGCCGGATGTCGCCCAGCATTTGGGCGAGATATGCCGTGAAGCGCGCCGCCTCAGCCCCATCAACGACGCGATGGTCGTAGCTCAGCGACAGCGGCAGGATCAAACGCGGCGCAAACTCCTTGCCGTTCCACACCGGCTTCATCGCCGACTTGGATACGCCAAGAATTGCCACTTCGGGTGCATTGATAATGGGCGTGAAACCGGTGCCGCCGATCCCCCCAAGCGAACTGATCGACAAGCAGCCGCCAGACATGTCAGCCGGTCCCAGTTTTTTATCGCGCGCCTTGGCGGATATCTCGCCAAGCTCGCGGGCAAGGTCGACCAGGCCTTTCTGGTCGCAATCGCGGATCACCGGCACCACCAGCCCATCGGGCGTATCCACTGCAATGCCGACGTTGAAATACTTTTTCAAAACCAACTGCTCGCCGCTGCCATCGAGCGAGGCATTGAAATTCGGAAACTTGCGCAGCGCCGCGACACAGGCTTTGATCAGAAAGACCAAGGGCGTGATCTTCAGATCCTTGTTTTCCTCACCGAGCTTTTTGCGGAACGCCTCCATTTCGGTGATATCCGCATCGTCGTTCTGCGTGACATGCGGAATCATCGCCCAATTGCGCGCCAGATTGGCGCCGGAAATCTTCTTGATGCGCGATAACGGTTTGTTCTCGGTCGCACCAAACTTACTGAAGTCCACCTGCGGCCACGGCAACAGTTTCAGCCCACCCTCGCCATTGGTCACGCCTGGGCCGGCCGAACCGCCTGCAGCTGAAAGCGCACGCTTGACGAAGTTCTGTACGTCTTCCTTGGTCAACCGGTTCTTGCGGCCGCTGCCCTGAGCAATGCGCGTCAGATCGACTCCGAGCTCGCGCGCGAATAAACGCACTGCCGGACTGGCGTGGGGCACGACCGCGCCTGCTGTCTGCGTCGGCGGCACCTGCGGCGCAGCGACAGGCATCTGGGTTTGTGCTTGAGGCGCGGGCGCCGAAGCCTTCGTGGCAACTGACGCAGTTGGGACAGGCGCGGGCGCGGCGACGGGTACTGATGTCGCTGCGGCTACCGGCGCGGCCGCCGATTCCGTCTCCAACAGCGCCACCAGACCGCCCTCGGACAGGGTATCGCCGAGCTTGACCAGCAGCGACTTCACTACCCCGGCCACCGGCGCCGGCACCTCCATCGTCGCCTTGTCCGACTCCAGTGAGACCAATCCCTGATCCTTCTTCACCACATCACCCGGCTTGACCAGCAGCTCGATCACCGGAATGTTCTGGTAATTGCCGATGTCGGGCACTTTCACTTCGATGGTCGTTGCCATGGAGCGCTCTCGTGTTCTCGGGAAAGACGAAGATTATAGTGATCCGCCCACAGGATGTTCGCCCGCGACGGGTTGAGGTGCAATGAATTCATTTGGGGCGAGCGAGACGGCGGAAAGTGTCCGGGCGATATGCCGGCGGCCGCGCTGTCACTACACTCGCAACCATGCCTGCCGCCACCAAGTCAACGCCGATCATGCAGCTGCCTCACCCAATCCTGTCGGAACTGATGCAGATCAGTACCGAGGACCTGGACGTACGCCCGATGATGGGGCGCATTGCCGAGGCTTTGGCGCGACATTTCGGCTGGGAGTTTGTTGCGCTGGTTTCAGTCGATCAGGCCGCGGAGCGATTCATCTGTGAAGCTCTGCACACCGATCTGCCGACCGAAATTCATGTGGGTTGCACACGTGCACTGGGTAGCGGTGTCGTCGGTCAGGTAGCGAACACGGCGAAGCCGGTATTGGTCAGCGACGCCGCTGGTCACCCCAATTTCGTGCATACGCTCAAAGACGGGCAGTCTGAACTCTGCGTTCCGGTGCTGCACCGTGGCGAGCTACTTGCGGTTCTGAATCTGGAGAGCCGAAGGCGACGCGCGTTTGATGGCCAAGTTCCCTTGCTGGAAGTGATCGCGGGGCATATCGCTGGCGCCATAGCCGCGGCCAGACGGGTCGAGGAACTACGCCGCCAAAGCCTGTTGCTCAGACTGGTTGCGGATTTTTCGTTGAAGGCCCTTGAGGCGCAGAGCCTGGATGCGCTGCTCAATCACGTACTTGAGTTCCTTGGCCAGCGCTTCCAGGCATTGGAAGCCACCGTGCTTTTGGAGAGCGATCTGCGCGACCATCTGGAAGTGATGGCGCATCGTGGCGCATCGCCACACATCAGCTACTGCGGCAAGCAGTGGCCGGTGGACGAGGGCTTGGTAGGTTTGTGCTATCGCAGCGGCGAAGTGGTGTTTGTGCCGGATGTCCGCCTGCGTAACGATTACTCCTTGGTCAACACCGACGTCGTTGCCGAAATGGTGGTGCCCATACGCATTCGCGGCCGGGTCTTCGGCGTGCTTAACCTGGAAGCCGCCGATGCTGTCGTGTTCGCCGAACATGAGCGCCTGATTTTCACCACCATTGCCGACCAGGTCGCGGGTGCCATCCACCTGTTCGCGACCAACCGGCGCTTGCTGCAGAGTCAGCTGCAGGCAGAGCGCCGCGGCGAGGAATTGCGCAACACACGTGAACACCTGCGCCGCGCGGTGGTAAAGCTGGACCGACGCGTGCTGCGTGAAACCCACGCCGGCGTACTGACCATGACTGCATTCGTTCGCCAGCTTGCCGCGGACCTGCGCTCGGTCGCGCGTGGCGGCCGCGCCCTGATGTTGGGCGCCCTCAGTCTCGCTGGCACCCATTCCCTGGATGAAGACTCCTGGCGCGCGCTGATAAACCATGTCGGTGAATGCATGCCCGAAGCGCGACTGTGCCGCGAGGACGCTCGACTTTGGATCGCCGCATTGTTATCGCCCGAGCCCGACGAGGACGCCTGTGCTTCCCGCTTGGGAGAAGCGCTGCAGTCTGCCCCGACGCCGGCTTTGTTCGCGGACCTGGTGTGGTTGCGTCCGGGGCGCAGTGCAAAGTCTGCCGAATTGATGCAGCAGTTGCCATTGCTGCCTGACGCGGCCGATCGCCACCGGATCGGCGGCGTTCTCGCGCGCGAGTTCCAGCCATCAAACGGCAGCAGAACGGTCAGCAAGCGCGCCCGGGCCTGACGCAGCGCATGTGCATCGCGTTTTGGGCGTCGCCACCGAGAGCGGCTAAACTCCGCGTCTGACTTTCATGCTGCGAGGAGCGGCACCCTGCAGCATGAAAGTCAAGAGGAGCGCGTGCTCCCTTAAGGAAGGTCTGAATAAGTCACCACTTCGTCTTCGCCACACTGCTTATTGCTTGCCAAACCCCGCTCTCAACAGCGGAGCTGGTCAAAAACCTGCGGTTTTTCGCCCCCTGACTCAGGGGGCTATCGCGGCTCCGGACTTGTTCAGAGGTTCCCTAACAGCTCCTCAGCCTTCTCCGAATAGCGGGGAGGCAGTACCGCTTTCGGCTCAGTTTTGTCTTTCACGCTAACCAGGGAGAACAACATGCAGCAACGCTGGGTAAAACTTCCCAATGGCAACGTCATCGACGCCAACCGCATCGTGATGATCGGCAAGCCCGAGTCGTATCCAAAGATGGACGAAGATGGCAATGACGGCATCGAATGGGCGGTGATGCTAGGCACCAACCTGACGCGCGACACGCAGATATCGGTCAATGGCTCGAAGGACGAAATCGCTGGCCTGATCGGCAAGTTGATTGGCGTGGCCAGCTGAACGGCCGCACAGAATTTTCCGCGGCAGGTTGCTTAGGCCCTCGCACAGTGCACTCACCGGCCCATGTCGGATGGATCGGAGCAAGCGGTATTTTTATGCGACTGATTGCGCGGCGCATTGGGCAGGCCAAGAACTTAAGGAACATCTGAACAAGTCCGGAGCCGCGAAAGCCCCCTGAGTCAGGGGGCGAAAAACCGCAGGTTGACCAGCTCCGCTGTTGAGAGCGGGGTTTGGCAAGCAATAAGCAGTATGGCGAAGACGCAGGGGTGACTTGCTCAGACCTTCCTTAAGTCAGGGGTTCAAGATTGCTTAACGGTCATCGTCCAGCAGGTGATCGGTGATTGCGGTCGCCAGCGCGCGTTGAAGCTGGCAGTATTCCTTCTCACTTCCAGCTGAGTGATGCCGACTTGCAGGGAACGGAAACGTCGCGCTTGGCGAACGCTGCGGTTACGCCGTGGTGGCGTCGCTTTCGTTGGACGTTGGCCGGACTGGTGCTCACCGTGATCTGGTTGCTGCTGGTACTGGGCCCGTTCCGCGGCCACCCGACCGAACCGCTGCTTTCATCACTGGGTCGGGTGCCATTGCTCGTGGTGGCCGCCTTGATTGGAATCGCGCGCGCGCGCCTCACCACTGGGCGCCGGCGCATGTCGCTGATTTTTATTGCGAGCGCCCTGCTGTCGATCTGCGTCGGTGAACTGCTGTGGGCGCAGAACTACGCCAGCGCGCCGGCTCGGCCCGGACCCGGCGTCGGCATCTGGGACGCATTCTATCTCAGCTATTTCTTGTTGCTCTCGATTGGCTTGCTGCTGTTGCCGCGAATCTTCATGTCGCGCGACGACCTCGCCAAGTTCTTGCTGGATGCGACGATTGTCGTTGTAGGCGGGGGCATGTTCATCTGGCACTTTCTGATGACACCAATGATCGAATCGGCTCAGCTGTCGCCCGCGCTCGGCACGGTCATCGACATTGCCTATCCCCTGGGCGACCTGCTCACCCTGGTCGGCGTCAGCACTATTCTGCTGCGCATGCCAGGCGGCGCCGTGCGCAGCAGTTATGCGTTGCTGTCGCTGGCCGTACTGGCGAGCATGTTTGGTGACCTGGTTTTGGCATTGAGCAATCGGCATGCGTACTCGGTGGGTTGGCTAGATCAAATAGGGCGCATGTTTTGGTTCGCGCAGGGCATGCTGTTTCTGGCCGCCGCGGAATCGACACGCATGGGTAGCATTCCTGTGCGCACGCGTACGCTGCCCCGCGCCACGCTGACGCCGCTCCCCTATGTGGCATTGATAGCCGGATACAGCCTGGTGGCATGGATCGCCGCTACGGGTCGCTTCGCATCACTTCGGTCGCTATTGGTCTGGGCCAGCGTGATGACCGTGGCCGTAGTGCTCAGACAGGCGCTTGCCAATCGCGAGAATGCGTTTTTGTTGCGCGATCGTGCGCGCCTGGCGGGCGAATCGCGCCTCGCAAAGCTGATTGAAAATTCCGCCGACGGCATTCTGGTGCTGTCGTCCGAGCTGGAAATTCTATACGCCAGCCCACCGGCACAACGCAAATTGTTCGGCGCTGCAGGCGAACTGCGCGGCCGGTCGATTCGCAGCCTGTTGCATGCCGACGACGCAGAAGCGCTAGCGCTCAAACTCGCGCAACTGGATCGCACATCCACTGCGCGCACTGGCAAGTTGATGCTGCGCTTTTTGCCAGAAGCTGCGGCGATGGTATTGACCGAAACCACCATCACCGATCAACGTGACGACCCGGAGCTGTCTGGCGTCGTGCTGAATGTGTGCGATGTCACCGCCCATCAGGCGCTGGAGGATCAGCTGCGACATGATGCGTTGCACGAGCCGCTGACGCAATTGCCCGGCCGTGCATTGTTTCTCGAACGGGTGACGGGTGGCCTCAGTCGTATCGGAAAGGACGTCGACCATTTGGCGGTGGTGGTGTTGGAGATCGACCAGTACCGCCTGATCAACGACAGCCTGGGACACGAGAGCGGCGACCAGCTGTTGGTGATGTGCAGCGACCGGTTGACCAGGCAGAAGCGCGACAGCGATACGCTGGCACGACTCAACGACACCGGCTTCGCCGTAGCGCTGGAAGCCCATGGCGACGCCGAGCAACTCGCGATGCGAATCGAACGATTGATGAGCACATTTGCCGCCCCGTTTGCGCTCGGGTCGAACAGCCTTCGTGTCACCTGCAGCGTCGGTGCGACCGTGGCCAGCAGCGGCGTCGCTTCGGCGACCGAATTGCTGCGCAATGCGGATACTGCTTTGACTATGGCGCGTGCCGATGGCGGTGGTCGTTACCGCCTGTTCGCGCCTGAGCAGCACACGCGCATCATGGAGCAGCTGAGTCTGCAGGCGTACATTCCAGAGGCGATCGAGCAGGGCAAATTCTCTCTGCACCTGCAGCCCGTGGTTGGTCTGGTCGATGGCTATCCAATTGCTTTGCGACCGCGCGTAAGTTGGCGTGACCCGGCGCATGCACCGTGGCCACTGGATCGGCTCAGCGAGGCAGTTCGCAATAATGAAATCGGCATACAGCTGGGCCAGTGGATTCTTGATCAGGCGCAGCGCGAATTCGCCAATGTCATTCGCTATCAGACCGGAGCCTCGCACCTGTCCCTACTGATCGCGGTCTCCGGCCAGCATTTGCGCCATCCCGGGCTGATCGAGCGTGTGCAACAACTACTGCAGCGGCTGGGTCTGGCAGCCGTGAACCTGCATCTGTCGATCAGCGAAGACAGCCTGGCCGAGGACAACGCATCCGCGCTGACCGCGCTACGTCGCCTGCGCGGAATCGGTGTGCGTCTGGCCTTGGCGGAGTTCGGCGGACGCGCCTCGTCGCTCGCTTCGTTATACGAAAACCTGTTCGACACCTTGTTGCTGTCGAGTCAATTGGTGCGCTCTCTGACCCCGGCGTCGAGTGCCACTGCTTTGGTGCGCGGTGTCATCGCACTGGGCGAAGGGCTGGGTGCGCGGGTGATCGCCGCGGGCGTAGACAATGAAGCGCAGCGCATCTTACTCGCGGAACTGGGTTGCCTTTACGGCATGGGCGACGCGCTGGCGCCGGCAATGCCGGTCGAACAGTTGCTGCCCTGGCTCGGCGGTCGCCTCGCCGAAACGTTGTAGCGACATTTGTGAGCGCCGCTGGTGTGGGAGCGACTTGAGTGGGAGCGGCATTTGTGGAAGCGGCTTCAGCCGCGAAGCTCTTGCGCCGCCTGACAACGACTGCCAAATCAACAGCTTCGCGGCTGAAGCCGCTCCCGCTCAAATCGCTGCGGCTCAACTGGCTCCTACATGCCGCTCCCACATACGCGCTCTTGAAAGGGACGCACCCCAATCCGCTGCTACAGCCACCACGCCAGAGCAAACAGGCCGATCATGGTAAACGACAATGCGATCTTGGCCACGGCACCGAGCAGGATGCCCACACTGGCGCCGATGCCAGCCTTCAACGAACGCTCGATGTTCTGTGTCGCCCAAACCTCGAGCGCGACCGCGCCGATGAAGGGACCGACGAACAATCCGAGCGGACCAAAGAAGATGCCGACAACGGCACCCAGCGCGGCGCCGAAAAAAGCCCAGCGACTGGCACCCGCAATCTTGGTGCCGAATGCGCTGGCGGCGAAGTCGATCAGCACGGCCATCAATGTCAACATTCCAAGGATCGCCACAGTCAATCCGCTGACTTCCTTGAAGTCGCCGACCCAGGCGGCCAGGGCCAACCCCGCAAACACCAACGGCACGCCGGGCAATATCGGCACTACCGTGCCAATGACTCCGATCAAAGTGAGCATGGCTGCAAGGCTGTACCACAGGGTAGGATTCATCGTTGCAAACTCCCGATCAAAAACCAAGCCTAGCGAGTAGCCGTGCCGACCGAAACTATTATTCATTGTGGTGGCTGTCATTGTGGCCGTGTGCGCTTCGAAGCTGACGGCCCGACGCATCTGCAGGTGCTCGACTGCAATTGCTCGATCTGCAACATGGCCGGCTTTCTGCACTGGATCGTGCCGTTGTCGCGATTTCGTCTGTTGTGCGGATCGGATGTGCTGTTGACTTACACGTTCGGTACCGGCGCAGCGCAGCACCTGTTCTGCGGAGTATGCGGTATCAAAGCGTTCTATGTGCCGCGGTCAAACCCGGATGGAATGGACATCAATGTACGCTGTCTCGACGATGACCCGCGCCGCGCACTCAGCGTAGAGCCTTTCGATGGGCGCGACTGGGAACGCAGCGGTGCGACACTGACGCACCTGAGTTCCGATTCGTAGAGCGTTCCCGATGTCCCCGCCCATCGCTGTTGATGATTCCCATATGCAAATCAGGACCCACCCATGAGCGCGTCCCTGCAAGGCAAGACATTGTTTATTACCGGCGCGTCGCGCGGTATTGGCCTCGCCATCGCCCTGCGTGCAGCACGCGACGGCGCCAACATCGCCATTGCCGCGAAGAGCGACGTGCCCAATCCCAAGTTACCCGGCACCATCTTCAGTGCCGCGAAGGAAATCGAAGCGGCTGGCGGTCAGGCGCTCGCGCTCAAGTGCGACATCCGCGAGGAAGGTGATGTGCAGGCCGCCGTGGATGCAACCGTTGCACGCTTCGGCGGAATCGATATTCTGGTCAATAACGCCAGTGCCATCTGGTTGCGCGGCACTGCCAATACGCCGATGAAGCGCTTCGATCTGATGTTTGGCGTAAACGTGCGCGGCACCTTCCTTTGCTCACAGCTGTGTTTGCCGCATCTGAAGCGCGCAGCGAATCCGCATATCCTGACCCTGGCGCCGCCGCCCAACCTCAACCCGGACTGGTTTGCGCCACATACTGCTTACACGATTGCCAAGTACGGCATGAGCCTGTGCGCGCTTGGCATGGCGAAGGAATTTGCGGCAGACGGGATCGCCATCAATACGCTTTGGCCACGCACGGTGATCGCGACCGCAGCGATAAAGATGATTCCCGGCGTCGATGCGGACCGCTGTCGCAAACCCGAGATCATGGCCGATGCCGCGCACGCCGTCCTGATCCGTCCGAGCGCCGAATGCAGCGGCCGTTTCCTGATCGACGATGAAGTGCTGGCCGAATCTGGCATCACCGACCTAGCGCATTACTCGGTCAAACCTGGAGCAGACCTGCTACCCGATCTGTTCCTGGATCCCTGAGCACTATTGGGCTCGCGCAATCGCTTCATGTGGATTGGTCGCGCGGCGCCAGCGCCCGCCACGCGATGTCGCGCCGGCAAAAGCCGCCCGCGAATTCGATCCCATCGACTGCGGCATAGGCCTTGGCGCGCGCGTCCGCAACATCATTGCCCAACGCGCAAACGGTGAGAACACGCCCGCCCTGGGTGAGGACGCGTTCATTTTCGCTGCGCGTCGCGGCATGAAACACTTTGGTGTCGGTTGGCGCCGTCGCATCCAGACCGCTGATCGCATCGCCGATGCGCACGTCTGCGGGATAGCCATGCGCCGCCATGACGATCGCAACCGCCGGACGCGGGTCCCAGTGGGCCTGCACCTTATCCAGCCGGCGATCCAGTGCGGCGTCGATCAAGTCCACCAGGTCAGAGCGCAGGCGCATCAGGATGGGTTGCGCTTCAGGATCGCCGAAGCGCACATTGAATTCCAACACCTTGATCTCGCCCTGCGGCGAAATCATCAGGCCGGCATAGAGAAAACCGGTGAATGCCTGTCCATCCGCAATCATGCCCGCCAGCGTCGGACGGATCACCGTTTCCAATACGCGACGATCGACTTCTGCCGTCACCACCGGCGCTGGCGAATAGGCTCCCATACCACCGGTATTGGGGCCCTGATCACCGTCATCGCGACGCTTGTGATCCTGGCTGGTGGCGAGTGCGAGCGCATGGACGCCATCGCACATGACGATGTAGCTCGCTTCTTCACCCTGAAGAAATTCTTCGATCACTACGCGCGCGCCAGCGACACCCGCTGCGGCCGCACCGAGCATATCGTGCAGTGCCGCTTCAGCCTCCGCCAGCGACATCGCCACCACCACACCCTTGCCCGCAGCCAGGCCATCGGCCTTGATCACGATCGGTGCACCCGTAGCGCGCACGTGCGCCAGCGCCGGCTGCAAATCGGTGAAAACCGCATAGTGGGCGGTGCTGATGCCGTGCCGAACCAGAAAATCCTTGGCGAATGCTTTCGATCCTTCGAGTTGAGCAGCGCTGCTGCGCGGACCAAAAATACGCAATCCAACCGACTCGAAGCGGTCCACAACCCCGGCCACCAGCGGCACTTCGGGCCCGACTACAGTCAGATCGATAGCTTCGCGTTGTGCCAGATCAAGCAGCCCTTCGACATCGCCAACCGCGACCGCGACGTTGCGCACGCCGGGCTCGCGCGCGGTTCCCGCATTGCCCGGTGCGACAATCACTTCGCTGACGCGTGCACTCTGCTTAAGCTTCCATGCCAATGCGTGCTCGCGCCCACCGCCGCCGATCACCAGAATTTTCACGCGCTGTCCTTTCGATAGAGGTGGGTCCAACTGGAGTAGTTCAAGAGCAACCTGGCCGAACAAGCAGCTTCGGTGTCGAAAAATATGGCTTCGAAAAAACCCCGCTTCGACCGAGCTCAGTGCCGAAAATGGCGCGTGGCAGTAAACACCATGGCCATGTCGTGTTCGTTGGCTGCGGCGATGACCTCTTTGTCGCGCATCGAGCCTCCCGGCTGGATCACCGCACGGATACCGGCCACGGCTGCAGCGTCGATGCCATCACGAAACGGAAAAAAGGCGTCCGAAGCCATCACCGAACCGGGCACGGCGAGACCCGCTTCCTCGGCCTTCATCGCGGCAATTCTTGCGCTGATGACACGACTCATCTGCCCGGCACCGATGCCGATACTGCGTTGCTCCCTGGCATAAACAATGGCATTGGACTTGACCATCATCGCCACCCGCCACGCAAACAGCAGATCGGCATATTCAGCCTCGCTCGGTGCGCGCTTGCTGACGAGCTTTAAACTGTCGCGATTGACCCGATCGATATCCTGGTCCTGCACCAAAAGTCCGCCGGCGATGCGCTTGTAGTCGCGCGCACCCGTGGCCATCGTGCCATCGATAGGGCCGCAGCCGAGCACGCGAACGTTGGGCTTGGCAGCGAACACCGCAAGTGCGTCGGCCTGCACCTCGGGTGCGATCACCACTTCTACAAATTGACGCTGCACAATCATCTGTGCGGTGCGCGCATCGAGCACGCCGTTGAAGGCGATGATGCCACCGAAGGCCGACACGGGATCGCCGGCATAGGCTTTGTCGTAAGCATCGGCAAGATCGCTGCCGATCGCCACGCCGCAGGGATTGGCATGCTTGACGATCACGCAGGCAGGTACGCCGTTGAACTGCTTGACGCACTCCAGCGCCGCATCGGCGTCGGCGATGTTGTTGTAGGAAAGTTCTTTGCCTTGCTGCAAACGCGCGCTGGCGACGATGCCCGTTGTTGGCCGACCGTCAGTGCTGCCCTGCTCAAAGTCAGCGTGTTCGACATAGAGCGCTCCGCTCTGGTGTGGATTTTCGCCGTAGCGCAACGCGGTCACCAGATCGAAGCCAAGGTGCAGCGTCTTCGGCCAGGCCGCAACCTGATCCGATTCGGCCCGCGCGCTGAGCCACTCGGCGATCATTCCGTCGTAGCGCGCGGTGTGCGCATAGCTCTTGGCCGCAAGCTGGCGTCGCTGCGGCAACGTGGTGCCGCCCACGCGCAGGGCCGCAACAGCGGGGGCGTAGTCGGCTGGGTCGACGAGCACACAAACACGTTGGTGATTTTTTGCGGCCGCACGGAGCATGGCCGGACCCCCGATGTCGATCTGTTCGATCGCATCCTGCAAGGTGACATCCGCCCTCGCTACGGTGGCGGCAAAAGGATACAGATTGACCACGAGCAAATCGATCGGCTCGATGCCGTGCGCGGCCATAACCTCAGCATCGATCTCGTTGCGTCCGAGTAACCCACCATGAACACGCGGGTGCAACGTCTTGACGCGGCCGTGCATTATTTCTGGAAAACCGGTGAGCGCACTGACATCGCGCACCGCGAAGCCCGCTGCGCGCAAATGGCGCGCACTGCCACCGGTAGAAATAAGCTCGACGCCGAGTTCGGCCAGCGCTCGCGCCAGCTCGGTCAGACCGGTCTTGTCGGAAACCGAGAGTAGTGCCCGGCGCACGGCCACGGTCGGAATCGCGGTCATGAGAATCAATCCGGCAGAGGGGATGCCAAGATTATAGCGAGGCGCTGACGTGGATCGCGGCCAGCGATCTGCGGTTTTTCTGGCACGCCGGGCGTGTGACCGGCATTGGACCGGCCGCGGCTATGCCAGTCCGTGCTCGGCGATTTTCTTGCGTAGGGTGGCGCGACTGATCCCAAGCAGCTCGGCGGCGCGACTGAGATTGCCGTGCGTATGGCGCAGCACTTCTCGCAACAAAGGCGCCTCGACTTCGCTCATCACCAAACGATACAGGTCGCACGCCGTCTGCTCACCGGCATTGCGAAGATAGCTGCGCAGCGAACGCGACACGCATTCGCACAATGCCGGCACCGCGCTTTCAACGCCGGATGCGGCTTCAAACACTTGCGGAACGTGAGCACTCATGCGGGCGGCTTGGTCTTGTTATCGAGTGACCGCCAGGCAACTTGCGTGAATCGGCGGTGGGGCAGTGTATCCCCGTCGGCGCGCCGCGTCAGCCGCGTTTTTGGGGGTCGCGTCAACACTTGCAAACTCTGAAAACTCGGAACCGGATCAACTGCCACAGCTATACTGTTGACCATTATGGAAAACATCTTCCAACCCGCCGTAGCCTTCGCGATCGGCATCACGCTCGCCTGGCTATCGGGCATTCGCGTTTACTTGACCGTGTTCGGCATCGGGCTCGCCAGCCTGATGGGCTGGATGACGCTGCCGGCGCATCTACAGGTTGTGCAGTCGCCGTTGGTTCTGGGTGTGAGCGGGGCCTTGTGCCTGGTCGAATTCTTTACCGACAAGATGCCCGGCGTGGATTCGATCTGGGATCTGATCAGCACCGTAGTGCGCATTCCGGCCGGCGCTTTTTTGGGCGGCATGGCACTGCCTGATGCCGCTGGCGATGCCACCATAGCGGGCATGTTACTCGGCGGCGGTGTCGCACTGGGCAGTCATGTACTGAAGAGCAGCACCCGTGCGCTCATCAACGGCTCGCCCGAGCCCGTGTCAAACTGGGTAGCTTCGTTGACCGAAGACACGCTTGCGCTGGTAACGTTGATGCTGGTGGTGACGCATCCATTCTGGGCATTGGGGTTGCTGGTTTTGGCCACCCTGGGGTTTGTCTGGGCACTGCGGCTGCTGTTGCGTCTGTTGCGTCGCGTCAAACTCCGCATGGCTATCGGGATCCACTGAATGCTCTGGCTCAAAGCCTTTCACATCATCTTCGTCATCACCTGGTTCGCGGGCCTGTTCTATCTTCCGCGCCTGTTTGTCTATCACGCGGATGCCCGCGACGAGATTTCGCAGCAGCGCTTCATTGTCATGGAACGTCGCCTGTTGATGATTACCCATATCGGCGCCGCACTCGCCATCGTGTTCGGTCTGGGTCTGGTGCATTACTGGGGACTGCGCCACGGCTGGTTGCATGCCAAGCTCGCGCTGGTGCTGGTATTGCTCGGCTATCACCATGCCTGCATGCGGCTCACACGGGCTTTCCGCGAAGGGCGCAACCGGCGTTCAGCGCGTTGGTTTCGCGTTTTCAACGAAATTCCCGCGTTGTTGCTGGTAGCCATCGTGATTCTGGTGGTCGTCAAGCCTTTTTAGAATGCAGCCCGCCCCCTGGATGGGGAGCGCTGTCGGCCATTTTGATTGCTATATTCCAAGGTGAGCGCAGCTCGAACGGATCATGCCGAATCAAGATGAAGCACAACAGAGCGCCGAGCTAAGGCAGGCTTTTCTCAAGTACCTGCCAAAGCGACTGGAAACGCTGCAAAAGCGTGGCCGACGACTCTGCGTGGGCGGCTGGGACATCAACGCGTTGACTTTGCTTTACCAGGAAGTTCAGACGCTGGCCGGCGCCTGCGGCCGTTACGGCATCCTTGATTCCGGCGAGATGCTGTTCGGCATTGAACGGCTGCTGTCCGGGCCAATCGAGAATGTCCAGCTTCCCGACCCCGAACAGACCGCCGTCTTTGTCAAACTGCTGGACGGTCTGGGCAAAATCATCGCTCGCCAGACCGCACCGGGATCAAGAATTCCAATCGGCGATGCCGCCCTGCGTGACGTCGGTCAGAAATCCCGCTCGCCGTATCCGACATCGGTGCAACCCCCCGCACAATATTGGCAGCGTTGGAGCGATGCCCCGGCACCAGCTGGCGCCGTATTGTCTGAGCGCATCAGCATTCCCGAAGCGCCGCTGCCTGCGCCAGGGAAAGCTACGCCCCCCGAGTCCGCGCCACCAGTGCGCCACGCACCGCTGCAACCAGCGCAGTCAAAACGAGTACTGCATCTGAGCACGGGCAGCGAGCTCTCCACAGAAATTCAACAGCGCCTGGAAGCTGCAGGCTACCTCGTTGACACTCTCGACACGATCGAGGAACTGAAGGAAATGCTGGGCGCATACGCACCGGCCATGATCATCGTCGACACGCCCTTCGGTGCCGCCCTGGAATCGATCGGTGAACTATTGCGCGTGGTGCGCAGCCGCAGCTCGCAAAAAGTATCTCTGGTCAGTTTCGCCGAGTCTGCGGATGTCGCGGTGCGTCTTCGCGCGATGCGCGCCGGCACCGATGCGTTTATCGTGTTGCCGCAAGCCAACGCCGACATAATTTCCCGGATCTTCGAGTTGCTCGACGCCGCTTCTTCCAGCCCGTTCCGCGTGCTGATCATCGAGGACGATCGTTCCCAGGCGTTGTTCGCCGAATCCATATTACGCAAGGCGGGCATGGAAACTCGCGCCGTCAATGATCCGATCGCAGCACTGGAGGAACTGGATACCTTCAATCCCGAACTGATTCTGATGGACCTGTACATGCCCGACTGCGACGGCATGGAGCTGACCACGCTGATCCGCGAGCGCGAAGCGTTCATCAACATCCCTATCGTGTTCCTCTCCGGCGAGCACGACGAAGAGAAGCGTTTCGACGCGCTCAGCGCCGGCGGCGACGATTACCTGGAAAAGCCAATCCGGCCCAAGCATCTGATTTCCGCTGTGACCAACCGCGTGCGCCGTGCGCGTGCCACGGCCCGGCGCACGCAGACGCTCAATCCGCGCGATCCGGTCACCGGGTTGCTCGATCGCAGCTACGTGCTGGAGCGGATCAGCGAGCTGATGGCGCAGGAACAGGGCGCTCCGAGCAATGGCGGCGTACTGTTCCTGATGCTCGATGGCGCCCACACCATTCGCGACCGCATTGGGCTTACCGCTTTCGACCAGTTGCTCAGTCAGGCCGGAGCGTTTGTCGCTCAGCAAGTGCGGTCGCAGGACTACGCTGCGCGCTATGGCGACACCAGCTTTTTCATATTGCTGCAGGACCTCGACGAGGGCGAGATGCTTGCCTTCGCCGAAAAGCTGCGGCAATCGTTCAGTCCGCACCTGTTTGAGCTTGGTGATCGCACGATCACGCTGGCACTCAGCATTGGTCTGGCCACGTTTGCCCAGAACTTCGGCGACACGGCCGACCTGCTCAATGCCGCGGAACGCGCCTGTGCAATTTCGCGCTCGACCCCGGACCGAAAGACAGGCCTGTTTCAGACCGCAGTAACCCAAACCGCAGAGGGCGAGGAAGGGGCGATTGTCGAATTGATCAAAGCGGCGCTCAAGCATGATCAATTCCAATTGTTGTTTCAGCCGATTGCATCATTGCGCGGCGGCGGCGAAGAACAATTCGAAGTGTTGCTGCGCCTGCGTGGTGATGGCGGCAAGCTATTCACCGGTTCAGCGCTCATGCCGATCGCGGCACGCGCCGGACTGACCCATGCCATCGATCGCTGGCTGCTTTCACGCGCCGCCATGGTCATCGCCGACCGAACCCGCGACGAGCACCGCGTGCGCCTGTTCGTGAGCCAGTCGATAGAGAGCGTGGGCGATCCGCAACGAGCCAGCTGGCTCAAGCAGGTACTCGATACGCGGCGTGCCCGCCCTGAGCAACTGATCCTGCAGATCGATACATCCGACGCCGTAGCGCGGGTTCGCCAGACCGCGAGCTTTGCCGAGCAGATCCAGTCAGTAGGTGCGAAGCTGTGCCTGACGCAATTTGAACCGACCATGGCAAACTTTCAACTACTGACTCACGTGCCTGCCGACTTCGTCAAGATCGCAGCGCGTTTCACCGGCCCCGATGGTCAGACTCCCAGAGTACGCGCGGAACTACGCCAGACCATCACTCATGTGCGTGAACGTGGCATACGCATAGTTGCGCCTCGGGTTGAAGACGCGCAGTGTGCGGCAGCACTGTGGAGCACCGGAGTTGACTACATTCAGGGGAATTTTGTCCAGGCTGCCAGCCAGGATCTCGATTTTGACTTCGCGGCCGCTGCGCTCTGACCCTCCCGTTATCCTGGACGCCCTATGACCGATCAAGCCAGCAAGACGTCCCAAACCCCGGATCTGCCACGCACACCGATCTGGCTTTGGCCGCTGGTCTTGATCGCGATCGCCGCGTTGGCGGCGCTGAGCCCACAAATCGCCCTGTCGCCAGAACGGCGATGGGTGGCGGTCGCAACCGCCGGATTGTGTCTGGCATTGATCATTGTGGTGTTGATCGGACGACTGCGCGCAGCAAGCCGAACGATTGTCGAACTTGAGCTGTTTACTCCCGCCACTCCAACATCCACTTTGCAGACGACGTCGGCGTCAAACCAGCCGATCAGCGCGGTCAACCTCGCCGAGCTGCAAACGGAATTGGAACGTCTGCGTATCGCCGAGCGTGAGTTGATCGCCGCCAAACAGGCAGCCGAAGCCGCGATGATGGCCAAAGGCGAGTTTTTGGCCACGATGAGCCACGAGATCCGCACGCCGCTGAACGGTATCATTCCGTTGCTGGACCTGGTGATGTCGACGAAGCTGGCGCCAGACCAGCGCGAATATATCAGCACTGCTTTCAGCTCAGCCCATCAGTTGTTGTCGATCGTCGACGATATTCTGGATTTCTCCAAGCTCGACGCCAACAAACTGGAACTGGAAAACGTCGGCCTCAACCTCAAGGACATCGTCGACAACGTCACCCGATTGATGACCAAGAACGCCGAGGCAAAGGGCCTCAAATTCAGCGCTGTAATCGACCCGAACGTGCGGCTGGCCGGCCGCGGCGACCCAACAAGACTGCGCCAGGTACTGACCAACCTGGTCAGCAACTCGATCAAGTTTACCGAACGCGGCAGTGTGATGGTTCAAGTCTCCAAACGCTCTGAAACACGTACCCATACTGAGCTGCTGTTTGCGATCAAGGACACCGGCATCGGCATATCCCTCGAATCGCAGAGCAAACTGTTCAAGGAATTCAGCCAGGCCGACACGTCCACGACGCGCACTTTCGGCGGCACCGGCCTTGGCCTCTCGATCTGCAAGCGGATTGTCGAACTGATGGGCGGCCAGATTGGCGTCAAGTCCGAGTCTGGCCGGGGTTCGATCTTCTGGTTTACGCTGCCGCTCGGCAAAGCGGTCGGCGACGTCGCGCCCAGTCGGTCCGACATCGAGGGCTCGCGGGCGCTGGTCGTCAGTGGCGATCAGGCCATGCAACGTCGGCTCAGCACGCTGCTCAACGGCTGGAACGTGCAGGCGATCCAGAACAACGTCGCTGCCGATGTAATGGCTAAAATCAAGGCGGCGAGCGCGGGCAGCTTTGCGATCGATTTCCTGCTGCTCGATTTCGGTTCGATGCGCGCTACGGCGTTGGCGATTCTGCGGGGTGTGCTGCGCGACACCAGTCTGGAATCACTGCGCATCATCTGTATAAGCGGTGATGACCAACCGCCCGATGAGGTGCGACTGGCCGCGCAATCGGCGACCGTGCAACGCAAGTTCGCCGATCTGGAACTGCGCGCTGTAATGCAAAGCCTGCTCGAAGCCCCGCGGGCAGCCGAGCCAGCACCGATGCTTGGCAGCGGCGACAGCCACTCCTCGCCAGCGACGGCGACAAACCTGGTGAGCGCGGAGCGCGCCACCACTACGGTCGGCGGCCATGTGCTGCTGGTCGAAGATAATCCAGTCAACCGGCAAGTAGCGCAACGTCTGTTGACCCTGATCGGGGTCAGCTTCGAAACTGCCGAAAATGGAAAGGTCGGAGTCGACAAAGCCGCAACCGGACAATTCGACGCCGTTCTGATGGACTGTCAGATGCCGGTGATGGATGGCTACACCGCTACCCGCGCGATACGCAAGTTGCAGGCTGACGGGCAACTGGCCAAGCTGCCGATTATTGCGATGACGGCGAACGCTATGGTCGGCGATCGTGAGAAGTGCCTGTCCTGTGGCATGGATGACTATATGAGCAAGCCGCTCAACCGGGCAATGATCGAGCAGATGTTGCGCAAGTGGCTGCCGCCGGGTGGGTTCTCTCGAGTCACGGCAGCGGCGACACCAAACCCCGCTACATCCGTTTCGCAGCGGCCGCTGCAGCCCATTGCGCCGTCGTTGCGCAGCGAAGGCTCGGCCATCGACATGACAGTGGTGCGCGATTTGATGGATCTCATGGGCAGTGACTTCCATGATCTGATTCGCGTCTATCTGGAAGATGCCCCGAACAATTTGTCCGCGTTGGAACGCGCTGCAAAGACCAACGACATCGACGCACTGGTCGCGCCCGCCCATTCGCTGAAGTCGACCAGCGCCAACCTCGGCGCGCTGCTGCTCGGGGATATGGCCAAACGTATCGAGCAGGGCGCGCGCAGCGGAGACCTGGGCGATTCCGTACTGATGGTGGCGCAATTGCAAAACGAGTATCAGCGCGCTGCCGCGCAGCTACGCCAGATGTTGGGCTCGCCCTAAGAAGCGTTCGCGCGGAGCGCGGACCCACTGGGGCCAGGCGCGTTCACAACTCAGTCTATGGTTCTCGCCAATCGGCGTGCGCCAATTGCGAATGCCACTGCGCCCAGCACAATCAACCCAGTCATTGGCCATAGATAATCCGACCACTCGTAGCCACGCCAGATTGCACCTTCCAGGCTACGCAACGACCAGTTGATTGGGCTGAACGCAGATACGTCGGCCATCCACGCTGGCATCGCGATCAGTGGAATCATTCCGCCACCAATCATCATCAGCGGCATCAGGCCGGCCCAGCCAGCACTGGATACGCCCTGAGTAGTGCGCCCGGCGCTGGAAATGAGCAGCATCATCCCGGTAAACGCGATTGCACTGGCGGCGATCACCATCGCCAACGCCGGCAACGATTCCGGCCTGAGCCCGAACACCACCCGCGCCATCAACAACAGCAACACCTGCACCGTGACCAGGGCGATCAGTGCGGCCATCGCCTTGCCCATCATCAACCGGGTCGCGCTCATCGGGCCAGTACGCAGTCGTAACCATGTGCCCTTTTCCCGCTCCTGCGCGAAACCGCTGGCGAAACCCATCAGACAACCGACCAGTCCCCACAACATGCCTTGCGGAAAGGTTATCGCAAACGGGTTGCGTGGGCCGCGGCGGACGGTCTGCAGCGACTCGGTTCTGACTTTCAACGGTTGCCAGCCGGACGTCGAGCTGGCATTGACGCTGACGCTGGCGCTGGCGCTGGCGCTGGCGCTGGCGCTGGCGCTGGCCGATGACAATTGCGGGTCGTCGAGCTGCAAGCCTTCGAGTGTATCGAACAGGGAACCGAAACGCTGTCGCTGGTCGTCGGGCAGGACGGCAGTATCATCGCGCGCGGTCTGCAACCACTTCGTATTTTTTCCGATGCTGCTCATCTTGCGCCCCATATCCTCAGACGCGACCTGCATCAGCATGCCTTCGAGCATGGCGATCTCGGCTTTGCGACTCGGATCGATCAACAGGTTCACAGTCGCCGGTTCGCCATAAAACAGGCGCTCGCTGGCTACACCAAATCCTTTGGGGATGTCGACCAGGGCGACGGCGCGCCCACGCTTGACCTGTAGCTCGGCCTCGGCGCGCGGAATGCTTTCCGCGGTGATGGAACTCAATGCCAGGAGCCCGTCGAACAGCACTTTGGACCCGACACTCTGATCCTGATCGATGACCAGAACGCGCAACTTCGCCTTCTCGCCTTCACCGCCAAACATCAAACCAAAACCCACCGCCATCAGAATCGGCCAGATGAAAGTGAAGAACAACGTGGCGCGGTTGCGCGCCAGCAGACGCAGATCTTTCAGCGCGATCGCGAGCACGGCGTTCATCAGGCGTCATCCCGCAATTGGCGGCCAGTGAGTTTGAGGAATACCTGCTCCAGCGTAGGCCGTCGCAGCTGAAACGTATCCACCGGGCCGAGCGCCAAGGCCTCGCCAAGCAGGCGCACTGGGTCGTCCCCGTGCAGAAATTCGGTCCGCCCGGCGCGCTCGATGCTGAGCTGAGCTTCGCCGCCGTGCGCCCGCACCAGCCCATCGAGTGTATCCAAAGCCAGCAAGCGACCCTGGTCGACAATCGCAATGCGATCGCACAACCGTTCGGCCTCTTCCATGTAGTGCGTAGTGTAGACCACCGTGTGTCCGGCATTCTTTAGCGCCAGCACGTTGTCGAAAATGGCGTTGCGTGATTGCGGATCAACACCCACCGTAGGTTCATCGAGTAACACCAGTTCCGGCTCGTGCACCATCGCAGCCGCGATGTTCAAACGTCGCTGCATGCCCCCCGAATACTCCGACACGCGATCGCTTTGGCGATCCTCGAGTGCGACGAAGCGCAGTGCTGCGTCGACACGCTCACGGCAACGGGCCCCGTGCATTCCGAACGTATGAGCAAAGAACTCCAGGTTCTCACGGCCTGTCATTTCCTCGTACAGCGACAGCTTCTGCGGCGCGATGCCGAAGCGCTGACGCAACGCCGGCTCGCGCGGATCACCGTCCAGCACACGCACTGAACCGCTGTCCGCAGCAATCAGACCGACTGCGATGTGCATGGCAGTAGTTTTGCCGGCGCCATTGGGGCCGAGCAGGCCAAAAACCTCGCCACGCCGTACTTCCAGACTGAGTTCGTTCAGCGCTTGGCGTTCGCCGTAGCACTTGCCGACATTTTCGAACTTGATTGCCGCAGTACCAGTGCTCATCTTTGGTCCTAATACGCCAGCAACATCATCAAACAGCGACGGCGCAGCGAAAAGTGGCAGAGGTCACTTGTGTGCCGAGGGATCAACATTGGTGCAGCCGGCGTGCCTGAGCGAGCGGCTGCGTACTAGGCGCGCATCAGAGTCGACTTGCCGAACAGGCTTTCGACCAGATCGACCGCGAGCCGCGCAGTGCGATTGTGTTCGTCGAACGCGGGATTGAGTTCAACGATGTCGAGCGAACCCAGGCGCCCAGTGTCTGCGATCATCTCCATCACCAGCTGAGCTTCGCGATAGTTGGGTCCGCCCCTGACCGTAGTGCCCACACCAGGGGCAATATCCGGGTCGAGAAAATCGATATCGAAGCTGACATGCAAATGCGTGTCGGCATCCAACTCGGTCAGCGCTTCCTCCATCGCGCGCTTGATGCCGATTTCGTCGATGTAGCGCATATCGTAAATGTCCAACCCCTGCGCGTGCACCAGCTTGCGTTCGCCCTCATCCACCGATCGAATGCCAATTTGGCGAATCTGATCGGGGCGTAGCGCCGGTGAATCCCCGGCAAGATGGGTCAATTCATGCGGTCCGATACCACACAGGCACGCTACCGGCATGCCATGGATATTGCCCGAAGGGGTGAGCGAGGAAGTATTGAAATCGGCATGTGCGTCAAGCCACAACACGATCAATTTCTTTTTGTGTTCGCGACACCAGCGCGCCACCGCGGTAATCGAACCCACGCCCAAGCAATGATCGCCTCCCAGCAGAATGGGCAAGCGCTGGTCATTCAGGGCGCCGTACATGGCGCCGAACACAGCGCGATTCCACGCTACCACTTCCGGCAAATGGCGATAGCCATCGACCGGTGGTTTCCACGGATTCTGCGGTCCCACCAGATTGCCGCGGTCTTCCACTTTCAGCCCGCGATCACGCAAAGCCTCGGCGATGCCCGCAACACGCAGCGCCTCCGGACCCATCGATGCGCCGCGATGTCCGGCACCGATATCCGTGGGCGCGCCGATCAGTCTGATTACGGTCATGGCCTTCGATCCTGGCTTGATTTCTGGGCCGTGAGGATAGCCGAGTCAGCAGTTGGGATGGTTGCAGCGCACGCGGTTTGCGGTCGCGAAGAGCCGACGTTCAGGCCGCGCGTCCGGCAAACATCCGGAGCATCCCGGCAAGCTGCCTGGGCGGTGTGCTCTTGTCGATCACATCGAGCGCCCCCGCGGTCAGCGCGCGTTGGCGTGTTTCCGGGGTGCGGTCTGAGGTCAGGCATACCGCGGGCAGACCTGAAAGTCCTGGCCGTCCGCGCACCGCACGTGCGAGATCGTCGCCGGTTTCATCTCGCAGCCAGAAGTCGAGCACCAGCACGTCAGGACGGCGCTCATTGAGCAACTGGTGCATGCCTGCGCCATCGCCGGTGGCGCGTACATCGATCCCTTCCTGGCGCAATTGCTCAGTCAGCAGGACAACAAGCTCCTGGTCGTCATCGACCAGCAATACCTGGATCGGCCGCAACAACAATTCCAGATTGCCGTGATTCGGGGCCGTGTCGACGTCAATCGCCGCCTCGAACAGTTCATCCAGCGCAAGCATCAGGGGCTCAAGCTGCAGCGCAAGGACAGCGCGCTGGGCAAGCTCTTCAGGCGGATCGCTCAACCACTCGTGCAACAGGCCATCAGCAGCGCGCGCCGCTTGACCCAAAGGGACATAACCATATCCGCCTGCTGAACCGGAGAGTTTATGCAACAGTCGGCAGAGTTCGCGTAGATTTTCCAACTGCGTAATATCAGCGCGCCAACCCGAATAAGCAGCCATGATGCTGCCTCGCTTCTCCGGAAGCGAGCTTCGATAACGTTCAAACAACGCGGTTAGGCCATCGCTCACGACAGTTTTCCCGTAACAGTTGGTGACACTATCACCGGTCCGGCGCTTATGGATGTAAACATTTTTCGCCGCGCCACGCACATTTCAAATTAGTCAGCTAAACCAAAGTGATCGCCGTGCGTCAGGGTCCTGGCTGCCCCTAGTCTCCACGAAGCACACCCTTGAGGGGTGCTGAGCTCGCCCCCTGGCCCGCTTCTACAGTCTCAGCCGTTCCTGATCCGCCACCACTCCAAACTAGATTTCGGCGCAAGCCCCAAAACTGCCTCAGCCCCCTTCAGTGAAGGGGGCGGCGCGCAACAGCGAGCCAGGGATCTGGAGACACCCAACTACCGGCACCAACCCAAAAACAAAAGCCCGCATGCGCGGGCTTTTGTTTTTGGGTTGGTGCCGGTAACCGGATTCGAACTGGTGACCTACCGCTTACAAGGCGGTTGCTCTACCAACTGAGCTATACCGGCAAATCTGGTTGCAGTGTCTGAACCGGCGCGCATTCTACTCGAAAGTGGGCGTGCGGATAGTCCTGAACTACGAGCATTCGGTAGGCGTGCCGTCGATTCCGGTGGCATCGGGAACGCGATCCTTCCAGTTGAACGTGCGCGCCGGTGCCACTGCGTATTCCAGCCAGTACTCGGGCGCCTCATCGGTGCGCTCGCGCATTGCAGCGTCGAAGCCCAGGCCTATCAGTTCCGCGCGGCGGTTTTCAGCGTTGGTTCGCTCGCGAAACAGGCCAAGTGAAATCGTGTTCTGCTGGTCGCCAGCGGTCACCACGTAGTAGTCGCGAATTCCCCGAGCTGCCAGTTCGCGCGCGTTACGCAGCGCCAAATCGCGCGTTTCCAGTGCCGGCATGTACACCCACCAACCCCGCGACTTCACCGCGCGCGTCTCCTTGAATTGGATGCGCTCGGTCAGCGGCGTCAGTGCCGCCATCGCACGGCGCATGTCGGCCTGGCTTGGAAACGGCCCGACGCGTGTGCACGAGAGCGCGCCGAGTTCTTCCATCGACAGCGGCCGGTCGACCAGTTCGGCGGCATTGCTGGCGGTATCGCCGCGCTCACTGAGCAAAACCAGCTGCGCCACGCCAGCATCGACCGGCGGCAACGCATGCGCGCTCGCCTGAGGCGCCAGAGCGAGCCACGCACCGAGGCCGATATTGGCCGCCAACATGAGCAGAAAAAAAATGCGACTGAACATGGCCGGGTTGCGCGCAGGGGATGCAGAGTCTATCCGCAGAGCGGAGCTTGTTGCGCATCGAGCCAAATGCGCAGTCCGTTGAATACCAACCCCGGTTCGATCGGTAGCGGGACATCGAGCATGTCTGCCAGGGCCTGCGCTGAGCCACCATGCGCGATCAGTGCCGGCATGGTACCCAGCCTTGCGCTGGCCTTGCGCATGGCGCGTTCAACCATGCCAGCCGCCGCCATCCAGATGCCGCCTTCCAGGCCATCCTCGGTGGTGCAGCCGAAATCGAGCGCGGTGCCTTCGCGCAGCCAGTGCACTCGCGCTGTGCGTGCCAACACCGCAGCGCGCATGGTTTCCGGCGCTGGCGCGATCAAACCGCCCAGGTGCTGGCCGCTGGCATCGATCAGGTCGATGGTCAGCGCGGTGCCACAGCCGATCACCAATCTTGCTTCGGGCGCTTGCGCCGCAGCCGCGGCAGCCAGAAAACGGTCTACGCCCAGTCGCTCGGGCTGTGCATAGGCACTGCGGAACCGCCCCAGCTGTGCCAGGCTGTGCACCCGCTGCAGCACAAGCTCGGGCCAGCGCGCATTGAGCACGCGCAATGCAGCGGCAACAATCATTTCGGGTGCAACCGCGGCCAACGCAATCGACGCGGGCGTCGGTAGTGACTCCAGAGCCGCAGCAAACTGCGTCTGCCAAACCGGATCGGCGTGGTCAAGCGCCTGGATTTCTCCCATGTCAGCATCGACACCGAGATCGGCACGGCTGCAGATCGCCCATTTGATGCGCGTGTTGCCCAGGTCGAATAGAAGTTGCAGCATCAGCCGGATCCCAATACGCGTAACGTTCCGACATCGAACGCTTGCCGCACGCCATCGATTGTCACACAGAGCCTGCCGCTGTCATCAACCCCAGCGGCGACACCCTGATGCTGCGCGTTTCCGCTGCACACATTGACGTGACGGCCATACAAGGCATCCAGCGCCAGAAAACGCGCATGGAATGCGGCGAATCCGTGCACTGAAAAATCGCGCAGCGCCGTCAGCAGATGGGTGAGCAACCGCGCCGCAAGCACATTGCGGTCGACAACGCTGCCCAGAACGCTGACTAGATCGGTCACCGGTTGCTCGATTTGCGAACGCGCCGCCTCGGTAATGCGCCCATTCAATCCCAGGCCGACGACGACGTGGCAGTCACCATGCGCCTCGCCGCCCGCATCAACCAGCAGACCGCCCAGTTTGTGTCCGTCGACAACGATGTCATTTGGCCACTTGAGCCACACGCTGGCGCCACACTCGGCCAGGGCATCGGCTACGGCAACGCCCATCGCCAGGCTCAGACCGCCGAGACTTGCCAGCCCTTGATCGAAGCGCCACAGCAGCGATCCGAGAAACCCGCTGGCAAATGGCGACTGCCAACGCCGGCCGCGCTGTCCGCGTCCCGCAGTCTGGGCCTCGGCGATCAGCACCACGCCACTGGCGAGCGACGACGAGCGCGCCAGCAAATCGGCACTGGTCGACGCAGTCTCGTTGACGATCGTCAGTTGCCGCAGCAGCGTCTGCACTGGCAATTCGATCCGCGACCGGATCAAGCTCGCATCAAGGAGCTGCAACGGATGCGCCAAGCGATACCCGGCGCCGGCCTGAGCCTCGATTTCCAACCCCAGAGCGCGCAACCGATCGATTTGTTTCCACACCGCGGCGCGCGATATTCCGAGTGACTGCGCCAACACCACGCCGGAAATCGCGCGGTTGCTGGCTAATGCTGCCAGCAGCGGGTCAAGGCTCACCGGCCACGCTCCAACCAGCGCCCGATGACGCGGATGCGTTCAAAACGATTCTCGCTGCCATTGCGCATGCGCTGAATATTGCTGCGATGGGTGAACACCAGAAACAGCGCGATCGACACCGCCGTGCCCAGCCACAGCATGCGGTCCGCGTCCGGTGCGATCCACCACACCAGCGGAATCAGCGCGATTGCGCCAAGCATCGTCGACAGACCGACGAAACCGGTGAGCATCATGGTCAGCAACCAGACAACGAGCAGCGGCAGCAGGACCAGCGGCCACAACATGCCCAGCGCACCGATCAGCGTCGCCGCCCCCTTGCCGCCCTTGAAGCCAAAAAATACCGGCCAGACATGGCCCAGCACCACTGCCGCACTCGCGGCCAAACCAATGCGCAGCGCCAGCGCTGGTTCAGCCACACCGCCCTGCGCCAACCAGACGGCCAACAGTCCTTTGCCCACATCGACCAGCACCACGGCCAGCGCAAAGCGCCACCCCTGAGCGCGGAACGCATTGGTGCCGCCAGCATTGCCACTGCCCAGCTGGCGCACATCAACACCGCGCAATCGGCCCAGGATAAGACTGCCCGACAATGAGCCGAGCAGATAGGCACTGATCAATTTCAACAGCACTTCCGTCCAGCTCATAGCGTTGGTGGCTCGTAGTCCTGCACACCCAGCACCAGCGATCCCGGACCCGCATGCGCGCCAATGCCGGCGCCCGCCTCCATCACCCAGATTGCGTCTACGTTAGGCATACGCGCTTGAATCGCGATACGCAGCCGCTCGGCATCTTCGGCACAATCGCAGTGCCCGACCACAATACGCCAGCGTCGTTTCGGATCGAGCCGACGCACGATCGCGCGCGCGAAGCGCTCCGGTAACTGTTGCTTGCTCCAGATCGCGCCGGCTATTTGCAGTTTGCCGATCGAATTGGTGCGCACCATGGGCACGAAGCGCAACAGCCGCGTCAGCGGCAATGCCAATTTGGGCGCGCGCCCACCACGCACCCCGTAGCGCAGGTCGCGCACTACCGCCCACATCGACGTGCGCGGACGCATCCGCTCCAAGCCGGCGCAGATCGCCTGGGAACTCAGCCCGGCGAGCGCAGCCTCGCCCGCCCAAATCGCGAGGAGCCCCTGACCGGCCGAGCCATTGCAGGAATCGAACACACGCACACGGCTGGCATCGGTACGCCCAGCCGCGCTTTCTGCCGACTGCATGGTGCCGCTGAGCGCGCGCGCCAGTGAAACATCGATTACCTGCTCATGATGCGACAACAAAAATTCAAACAATCGACGAAAGTCGCCCGGCGGCGGTTGCGACGTACGCGGTGGAATGGGACTGGTGCGGATTTCGTTGTAAAACTCGCGCGCTGACAACGAAACCCGGTCCAGATAATCACGCCCGCCGATGGAAATTCGCACCGGCACCAAATGGATATTCAAGCGCTCGAGTGCTTCCGGGGGTATGTCCGCGCCGCTGTCGGCGACAATCGCGACCTGCGCTCGCAAGCTGTGCGCAGAACGCGTCTGCGCGCGCATATCGTCGGCTTTTTCGCTGCTGACCCGACCGAAGCGGCCGGCCACTTCAAACAATTGCGCCGGATTGTCGACATGCGCGTGGATGCGCACCTTCTCGCGTGTGCCCGCGATCACCAGACTGGAGATGGAGAGTTCAAGCAGCGCGCCCTTCATCGCCAGTCGATCCACCACTTCGGCATTGATCATGCACTCCGCGCAGTAACGATGCTGATCTTCAAAGCTCGGCAAGGTGGCTAGATCAACGCCATCCTCGACCAGCTCTTCGGAGCTCACTTCGGTCACCACATCGCGACCGGTTTCCATGTAATCGGCGATGCCTTCCAGGAAATCGACGAAGCCGCGCGCACCGGCATCAACCACACCAGCCGCGCGTAGCACCGCCAGCTGCTCGGGTGTACGCCGCAGTGCCTCGCGCGCCACCTCCAATGCGTGCAGAAAGCTGCTACGAAAATCATGCACGCCCTGTTCGACCTGGTTGCGCCAGTCCTGGGCAAACGCCTGGATGACGCTGAGAATCGTGCCCTCACGCGGATCGGCCATGGCCTCGCGGGCCAGACGTGAGCCCATGCTGACCGCACGCGCCATCGTTTCGGGTGTTACCCATTTGCTCGGCCCCAACGCCTCGCTGATACCTTGCAGAAACTGCGCCATGATCGCGCCCGAATTGCCGCGCGCGCCATCAATGGCTTCGGCCGCCGCGCGACGTAATACTTCGCCAGCGCTACTCAGACGCGGCGCACGCATGCCGACCAATACCGCACTGAGCGTGAACGCAAGATTGGTCCCAGTGTCGCCATCAGGCACCGGGAAAACATTGATGCGATTGAGTTCATCGCGCCGCGAAACCAATCGGTGAATGCCGGCCACGATGGCGCGTCGCAATCCATACCCCGACAGTCGCTGTACCGACAGGCTCGCCGCCACCGAATGTTCCTTTTGCTGAAGTGATGCAGGTGTGGAGTTGCAAAAGCCAAGGAGTAATCCCGCGATGCGCCGAAGCGAGCGTTGCGCGCGCCAAACGTTCCGCGGGCGCGCTCTTTCCCCGTTATCGTGCAGGATGCTCAGGCCGAGCCTGAGACTGGAGTGTAGGCGTTTGCTGAACACAATCGCTTGCTGCAATGCAACAGATGCAGTTTCACAAAAATATATCGGACGGATTCACCAACCATGACGAAAGTACAGGCCGCAAGCACTTGCGTAGACCCGAGCAACCCGGAACGATGGCCGTCGGTTTTTTTCAAATTGCATTTCTTTTATTGGCCTCCCGCAATGACCTCGTGCAGATCAACCCGCCAGCATAGGAGTTTGGGGACATGAGCAAACTGTTCATCCATACCTTGAACCGCCGCATGACGGTCGGAGCGCTCGCCCTGTTTCTCGCGTACAACCTGAGCGCGCAAGGGTCCGACAACTTTGTCGCGGACCAACCCGTTGTTTGCCCGCCTGCGGCAATCGAGCCGAGTGACGAAACCGTCGCCGACGCAGAACAGTCCGATGAAGTGAGTACTCCGGCGCAGCCTTCGTCGGCGCCGATCAAGTCTGGCCGGAGCACTCGTCCGAAGTGGAAGGCATTGCTGCCGGGCACGATCAAGTAATCCAGACGCAACTCGGTCACGCGTTGCTTGATGAGCAGCGCGCCAGCGAGCTAGGCCCGCAAAACGGTACCCGACATCGGTATCGCCGGGCCAAAAATCGCTGCCGAATGGCGCGACGTAGATATGGCCATGGCGCCCTGTATTCAACATCGCCAAGGAAGGTCTGAATAAGTCAGGAAGTCGTCTTCGCCACACTGCTTATTGCTTGCCAGACCCAAAAAAAACCTGCGGTTTTTCGCCCCCTGACTCAGGGGGCTATCGCGGCTCCGGACTTGTTCAGATGTTCCCTAAGAGCAGCGTGTGCTGGTCAGACATTTACTCATACCCGTTGGCGAAAATCGCGTTCCGGTCCGGGTTGACAAAATGCGGAACCTCGACAGAAGCGCTGTAGCCATGAGTTGGCAAAGCAAAAAACTCGGCACGCAACGTACGCGCTAACCCAGCTGCGCCTTGGCTGCTTGATAGACGTGCTCGGCGGTGAAACCAAACTCGGCGAACAATCGCTCGGCCGGTGCGGACGCGCCGAAGTGGTCGATGCCGATCACGGCGCCATCAAGACCCACATACTTGCGCCAGAAATCGCTGACGCCGGCTTCAACTGCGACGCGTTTCCGACACCAGGACGGCAGCACACCTTCGCGCCATTCGATCGACTGCTGATCGAAGATCTGCGTGCATGGCATCGACACCACGCGCACCGCCACGCCTTCGCCGTCCAAACGCTGGGCGGCTTCCATGGTGATGCCGACTTCGGCTCCGGTTGCGATCAGGATGATTTCGACTTTGGCGCTGAGCGGGTCGAGCAGCACATAGCCGCCGCGTGCGATGTCCTGCACTTGCTGATCGCTGCGCTGCTGATGGGCCAGATTCTGGCGGCTGAAAATCAGACAGCTGGGGCCGTTGCCGCGCTCGATCGCGTGTTTCCATGACATGGCAGATTCCACTGCATCGCAAGGCCGCCACACCGGGTTGTTGGGGATGTAGCGCAGCGCCGCGAGGTGCTCGATCGGCTGGTGCGTTGGGCCGTCTTCACCCAGGCCAATCGAGTCGTGCGTGTAGACATGGATGGCCTGTGCCGGAATCAGCGCGCCCATGCGCACCGCATTGCGGGCGTAATCGCTGAACACCAGAAACGTGGCGTCGTACGGAATGAAGCCGCCGTGCAGCGCCAGCCCATTGCTGATCGCGGTCATGCCAAATTCGCGCACGCCGTAGTAGATGTAGTTGCCGTTGCCGGCATCGACATTGACGTTCTTGGATCCTTTCCACAACGTCAGATTGGAGTGAGCGAGGTCGGCGCTGCCGCCAATCAGCTCAGGCAGCAGCGGCGCAAAAGCATCCAGCGCCATCTGCGACGCCTTGCGCGATGCCACGACGAGACCTTCAAGCTGCAATTTGCGCGCATAGGCCAGTGCCGCTGCAGAAAAATCCGCAGGCAGTTCGCTGCGCGTACGCCGCTCAAACTCGGCAGCAAGCTCGGGATGGGCGATCTGGTACTTGGCCCACAGTGCGTCCCACTCCGATTGCCAGGCAGCGCCGCGCTCGCGCGCATTCCAGCCGGCATAGATATCAGCGGGCACTTCGAACGGGGCATGCGGCCAGCCCAACTGCAGGCGGGCTGCTGCGACTTCGTCCTTGCCCAGTGCCGCACCATGCGCCGATTCCTTGCCCGCCTTATTGGGTGAGCCGAACCCGATCACGGTCTTGCAGCAAATCAGCGTCGGCTTGTACGGATCGATCGCCGCGGACACCAGTGCCGCTTTCACTGCTTCGGAATTATGCCCATCGACATCCGGGATCACTTCCCAACCATACGCCTCGAAGCGCTTGAGCGTGTCGTCGGTAAACCAGCCGCCAACCTGACCATCGATGGAAATATTGTTGTCGTCGTAAAGAACAATGAGTTTACCGAGCTTGAGCGTGCCGGCCAGCGAACTGACCTCATGCGAGATGCCTTCCATCAGGCAGCCGTCGCCCACACACACGTAGGTGTAGTGGTCGACCAGCTCAAAACCCTCGCGATTGAACCGCGCAGCCAGCAATTTCTCGGCCAGCGCCATGCCGACAGCGTTGGCCAGACCCTGCCCGAGCGGCCCGGTGGTGGTTTCAATCGCGGGATGCTCGGAACGCTCAGGATGACCTGCCGTTTTCGAATGCCACTGACGGAAACGCTTGATCTGGTCGATCGGAAAGTCGTAACCGGTCAGATGCAGGAGTGAATACAGCAGCATCGAACCATGACCGTTGCTGAGCACAAAACGGTCGCGATTGAGAAACCCGGGATTGGCCGGGTTGTGCCGCATGAAATCGTTCCACAACACCTCGGCGATGTCAGCCATGCCCATTGGCATTCCCGGGTGACCGGACTTGGCGGCTTCGACGGCATCCATCGACAGGGCGCGGATGGCGTTGGCTAGGTCGCGGCGAGTGGGCATGTGGCATCCTGAGTGACGGAAAGGGAAAGTCGAAAGCACGAGGTGAGAAGGGCGCAACGCGATTGGAGCCGCGGTCAGCGTCGTCTACCCAGCGCGGTAAGCGACCATTGTCGCCATCGTACGCAGTAACAACAAGTCCACGGCCGGGTTTGAAACACTTTTTTGAGCGCAAATCTGGCCTTTTCGGGCGTTGGTACAGGTTGCGGTCGCTAGACTCGGACCTATTCAATCCCTCAGGGCGCTCAATGTCCCTTGCCCGCATTTCATTGCTGTTGGTGATCACCCTGCTCGCCGCCTGCGCCAGTGCGCCGCCGCCACGATTGGCGCCGCGCCCAGAAGCTGAAGGCAGCAAGGAGCCGAACGGCGACCGGATGGCAAGCCTGCATCTGTATCCCACGGGGCAATTCCATCCGCGCTGGATGCATGCAGCCCGCAGCAGCGATCAGCGGATCAAGAGCGCGCTGCCTGCTGGCGAACATCTGCAGAAAAAATACGCGAAGAATCTATCCACCACCGCATTCACCTCGCTCGGTCCCAAGCCATTGTGGAACGTGGAACGCGACGGAAATATCGAAAACCTGGTCGACGTCAATACCGGCCGCATCAACGACATCGTGGTCTCGGCGCAGCCGTTGCTGGTTGGCGACGCGGATAGCTATCGCGCGTTTGCCGCCAGCGACGGCGGCGGTATCTGGCGCAGCAACAACTGCTGCTCAGTGTCCACAACGTGGGAGCCGGTCACCGACGGACAGCACATTCCATCGCAGGCGATTGGCGATCTGGCGCTGGATCCGAGCAATCCCAACGTTATTTACGCCGGCACCGGCGACCTGCGCTTCGGCACGTATACGTTCGGCACGGCCGGTCTGCTCAAGAGCATTGATGGTGGCGATCATTGGCGCGTGCTCGGCACCGACACTTTTCTACCGAACTATCCAGCCGAATTCTCCAGCTATCCGCAGTATCAGGCGATTGGCAAGGTGGTGGTCGATCCGCAGGACTCGAACAAAGTTGTGGTCGGCACCAAAACTGGATTGTATTTTTCCTACGATGCCGGCGAAAACTGGAGCGGCCCCTGCCTGACCAATCCCTTTGGCGGCGGCAGCGCGCGTCAGCGCCAGGACATCACCGCACTTGAAGCCGTGCGTAGCGGCGCACAGACATTGCTCTACGCCGGCGTAGGCACGCGCGGCGGCGCGACCCCAGTGCAACCTGATCTCGATCAGAACGGTGCCAACGGTCTTTATCGGGCCAACATGCCGAGCGCCGGATGCCCGAGCAGCTGGCAGCTACTCACACGCTCCGACAACGGCTGGCCAGCCGGTATCGGCGCGGGCACGCCGTTCGGTCCAGTTGGGCGTCTTGAGCTGGCGATCTCGCCAAGCAATCCCGATGTCATGTATCTGGAAGCGATCCGCCCGGATGACTTCGCGATCGCCGGCGTCTGGTACAGCGCCGACGCCGGCAGCAGTTGGCAATTACGCGCCACGCCGGCCAATTTTTCCGGCTGCGCGCCTGGCAATCAGAATTGGTACAACGCCGGCATCAGTGTGCATCCGACGCAGCCGAACAGCGTATTTCTCAGTTCGTACTGGGTGTATCGATCAAACGACGGCGGCAATAATTTCAGCAACATCCTGTGCACCAACGATGACAACGCCAAGACCCATATCGATCAACACGCACGCGCCTTTGTCGGTGGCAATGCGAATCGACTGCTCATCGGCAACGACGGTGGCATCTACTATTCGGGCAACGCCACCAGCGGCAACCCCGCATTCGTCTGGCTGAACGATACCGTCAGTTCGATCGAATTCTATTCCGGTGACATCAGTGCCAACTTCGCCACTTCGCCGGTGCGTTACATCGTTGGCGGTGCCCAGGACAACGGCACTTCCGTGATGCAGCAGGATGGGGCCCAGCGCGCAGATATCTGGCGCCGTGTGTACGGCGGCGATGGCATCACCGCGCGCATCGAACCGGTGCGCGGCCAGCGCTATTATTATTCCAGCCAGCGCGGCGACATGGTGGTCAGCACCAACGGCCCCGATGCACCCGAAGAACTCGCCTCAGGTGCATGGGACCCGGGTGAAGTGGGACCCGAGCCCAAACAATTCCTGATGCCGTTCGACCTGTATCGTTACGGCGACGTCAACGTATCCGGCAGCGGCTGCACCACGAGCGCCGGTTGCACGCACCTGATCGCCGGCACCATACGTGTATGGGAATCCACCAACGGCGCCATCGGCAGTACCCCCGCAGCGCGTTTTACCGCGATCAGCAATGACTTGACCAAGGGCACACTGATCATCGGCACCGACCGGCGTTCGACCATCACCCATCTGGCGTACTCGGTATCCGATCGTCGCGTCGCCATGGTCGGAACGCAGGATGGAAATGTCTGGTTCGGATTCAATCTGGGCAACCGACCCAGCCAGACGTCAACCTGGCGCAATGTCACCAGCAACAATGCGGTGTTGCCCAATCGCGTGATCATGAAAGTCGCCACCGATCCGCAGACGCCTACGATCGGTTACGCCGCGGTCGGCGGTTTTAGCCAGAACACGCCAAGCACACCTGGTCACGTATTTCAGGTGCGCTGCAATGCCGACTGCAGCACATTCACCTGGCGCAATATCAGCGGCAGTTTGCCCGACATCCCGGCCAACTCGGTGATCGTCAATCCATGGTTGCGCCAACAAGTATTCGTCGGTACAGACTGGGGCCTGTATTTCACCGACAACGTCGATGCCGAACTGGTGCAGTGGCAGCGCTTTGAGGGCCTGCCGCGGGTCATGGTCTGGGACATGCAGATCGATCGCGGCTTCACCACGCTCGCTGTGTTCACTCGCTCGCGTGGCGCCTGGGTGTGGCCGCTACCGAGGGCAGCCACGCAACCGAATCTGGCCGGGCTGTGGTCCACACCGGGTGAAGGTGGCTGGGGCATCACCATCGCGCACCAGGGCGAGATCCTGTTTCCGGTCTGGTACACCTACAACGCGCAGGGCCGCCCCATCTGGCATACCTCAACACCGACGCGCCAAGCCGATGGCAGCTATCTTGGCGATCTGTTCCGCTTTGACGGCACCCCATTCAATCTGATCAACGGTGCGCCGGCGTATCAACCGGGCATCGTTGTGGGCTCGGGCCGTTACACCGTGCTCGATAGCGGCAAGCTGCGCTTTGATTACACCGTCGATGGCATCAGCCAAAGCAAAACCCTGCAACGGCTTGCCCCCGGCAGCGTACCCCTGTGCCGCTTCAGCATCCAGCCGCGCACCGAAGCGAGCAACCGCACCGACATCTGGTGGAACGCCACCGAGCCCGGCTGGGGCATGTATCTCACCGAATCAGGCAACCTGATCTTTCTCACCTGGTACACCTACGCCAGCGACGGCAAACCGATGTGGGTAACCGGCCTGCTCAGCAAGGGCAGCAACGGCATCTTCACCGGACCACTGAATCGCCCCAGCATTGGCATTGCGTTCAACAACATCAGCGGCCCGGCCACGACGTTTCCAGTTCCTGAAGTCGGCAGCGCGTCATTGAATTTCAGCAACGGCGAAACCGCGACGTTCAACTACACCCTGGACGGCATCAGTCAGCAGAAAGCGATCAGCCGTGTTGTGTACTCGGGGCCGCAGCGCAGCGTCTGCGATTAATTGTGACTGCGCTCGCGGCCACAGAGGCTAAGGTGATGCTTTGACATTGTGGGAGCGAGCCGCTCGCGCAGGGTCATCAAACCGTAGCGCTATTGCGTCTTCAACTCTCATGCGTCCAAAATTGGGATAGACCCTGACGGAATTGCCACGCTTGAATCTGGAGATGAAAATGAAACATTGGATTGGTAGTTGGATCATCGGCGTTTCACTACTGCACACGGTGTTCGCCATGATCGTATTCAAGAGTGTCTTGTTGACCGTAATCCAGCGCGGCGTATTCAACGCCGTGGGCACCGACCCGAAGATCGGAGCCGTGGTGTGGTTTGTGCTTTTCGGCAACGCCTTGTTCATCTGCGGCGTTGCGGTGTTGGCGCTTGAACGCGGTTCCGCGGCGATTCCCAGATCACTTGGCTGGAGTCTGTTGGTACTCACCATTTTGGGCGTCGTGCTGATGCCAAGCTCGGGTTTCTGGCTGGCGTTCCCGCCGGCGATTGCGCTGGTTTTGCGCAAGAATGTTAACTCGGCCGGCGCGCTACGGGCTGCAACGCAATCTGCTTGACGCATGCGGCCGAAATCGGTGCTGCGGGTTCGTTCGCGGAATTTATTGCGCGCAGCCGCGGAGCCGGCGCAAAGCGGTGTGCGTGTCGGAAGCGTATTGACTGGTCCCGGCGGCGCCGGAACTGTGCATGGGTCGCCCTTGCACCAGCGTGGGCTTGATAGGATCAGTGCCTGTCCGTCTTCACGCAGTGCACTAAGCGATCATGACCTTCGAGCCCGATCAGGTGGTTTCCCTGCTGCATGCGTTGGGGCGTGGCGAGGCCGGCGCGTTCGATCGGCTGATCCCGCTGGTTTACGCTGAGCTGCGCCAGATCGCCAGCCGCCAACTGCGCCGTCTGGGTGGTACGCCAACGGTCAGCACCACCGTCCTGGTGCATGAAGCCTATGAACGTCTAGTTGGGCACGGTACGCTCAGCATCGAGGACGAGCGCCACTTCTATGCGCTGTGTGGGCGTGTCATGCGGCAAATCATCATCGACCACGCGCGCGAACACATCGCCGATAAGCGTGGCGGCGGCGCGATTGCTGTGACACTTGACGAGAGCCTGGGCGGTTCCAGTGATAACGCCGAACTGGCTGCGCGTCTGGCCCAGGCGTTGTCGCAACTGGCCGAGCGCGATGCGCCGTTGGCCGAGCTGGCGGAGATGGCCTGGTTCGCCGGTCTGGACACGGAAAACATCGCCCGCCTGACCGGGCTGCATTTGCGTCAAATCCAGCGCGATCTGAAGCGTGCACGGGCCTGGATCGCCACCGCGATCGCACCCTGAATGCCTGGCCATGAGCGCCTCGCGATGATCACTGCACCGTGTGCACCCTGCGGCAAGGTCGGTGCGATAAAAAATTTGCCGATGGTCCGACGATGAAAACGTCAATGACGAACTCGTGGCCACAATTGCAGCGATTCGAATCGCTCAACCGTGCGCTGGACGAATTGCTCGCGCTGTCTGCCAATGAACGCGAACCGGTTCTTGAACAGTGGCGCATCGAACATCCTGACGAAGCCCCCTTGCTGGAACGGTTACTGAAAGCAGCCGACTCCGATTCCTGGCGCATTGACTCAGTGCTGGAATACGCGGTAGCTCGATCCGTGGCCGGGGTGACCGCTGACAGCGACCAACAACTGGGCGATTGGCAGCTCACGCAATGGCTCGGGCGCGGCGGCATGGCCGAGGTCTGGCTGGCGAGTGGCAGCGGAACACATCGCGATCAACGTGCGGCGATCAAGCGTCTGAGTCCGGGATTGGCGACGCCCGAATTCATTGCACGCTTCGAGCAGGAACGCCGCATTCTGGCCACGCTTGATGACCCGCATATTGCGCGCCTGCTTGACGGCGGCGTCTCTGCGGACGGTCGGCCCTGGCTGGCCATGGAGTATGTTGCGGGCGAGCGCATTGATGCCTGGTGTGACGCGCGGCAGCTCGACCTGGCAGCGCGCGTTCGCCTGCTTCGCGAGGTCGCGATCGCCGTGCACAGCGCGCACCGCGCATTGATCGTGCATCGCGACATCAAGCCGGCGAACGTGATGGTTACCACCGAGGGCCACGTCAAGCTGCTCGACTTTGGCATCGCCAAGCTCCTCGACTCCGAGAACGAAACTGCCGCTGACGAATCCACCCAAACCCGATCACGCGTCCTGACCCCGCAGTATGCGAGTCCCGAACAATTTCTCGGCGCGACCGTGACGACTGCAGTCGATGTGTACCAGCTCGGCCTGCTGATGGTGGAGTTGCTTTGTGGCGTGCGACCCTTTCAATCGCGTTCCGAAAACCTGGTCAAGCTGGCACATGCGGTAGTGAGCGAGGACGCGCCGCCGCCGAGCCAGGCGCTGAACCGAGCCGCGCTCGCGAGTGCCGAGATCGAGCGTGTGCTGAGCGCTCGTCGCACTACGGCCAAACGTCTGCGCCGCCAGCTACGCGGCGATCTGGATGCCATTGCACAGTGCGCAATGGCACGCGTGCCGGAGCAGCGCTATGCGTCGGCGATGCAATTCGCCGACGATCTCGACGCCTGGTTGGCGCAGCGTACGGTGCGCGCGCGCGCGCCGTCGCTTGGTTACCGTGTACGTCGCTTCGTATCGCGTAACTGGCTGGCGAGTGCGGCGGCGGCGGCATTGGTTCTGGTACTCGCCGCCTATATCGGCACGGTACTGGTGCAGTCCGAACGCATCCGGCGCGAGGCCGAGCTCAATCGACTGGTACGCGATTATCTGGTCGAACTGTTGCGCGAGGCCGATCCGCGCTTCACCCGTACCCCGCAGGCGAGTGCGGAGCGTGTGCTCGAACAAGGTCTGCTGCGCGCGCGCGAACGCTTTTCGGCGCAACCGGATCTACTCGCCGAGCTGCTCGATATCGGCGGCCAGGTGCAGGTCGGTCGCGGCGACATGCCGCGCGCGGCCGATCTGATCGGCGAGGCACTCGCACTTCGACGCAGCCTCGATCCGGACGATCCGCGGCTGACGGCTGTGCTCGGCCAGTACGGGCGCGCCCTGCATTACAGCGGGCGCTACACCCAGGCAGAGGCAGCACTGCGCGAGGCCGAATCACGCTGGTACGCACAGGGCGGGTACGGCACCGCGTGGATCCCGATGGCGCTGGCAGACGTCTTGCACAGTCGTGGCGAATACGTGATTGCGCAGGCGGTGTTGCGTCGCGCCGATGCCGCCCAGCGCGCCAGTGCCGCCCCGCCAGCTGCGCACGCGGAGCTCGCGCGCGACCTGGGGACGGTACTGCGCGACGCAGGTCACATCGCCGAGGCGCGCACACTGCAGCGCGCCGCGTTGACCCGGTTGCAGCAAATGTATGGTGATGCAAATGCCTCCATCGCAGCCACTCAGACAGCACTGGCGCAAACGCTGGTGCTCAATGGCGAAGCTGCCGGGGCGCGGCTGCTGATCAATACAGCGATCGCGACGCAACGCCAGCACTATGGCGAGCGACATGCGATGCTCGGCATCAGTCGCCACACGCTGGCACTCGTCGACGAACTCGATGGTCAAATCGATGCGGCGCTGCGCGGTCTCGACGACCTACTCGCCAACAATTACGCGAGTATCGCGCCTGGCAACGTGCTGCCCGCGTATGTGTTTCTGGATCGCGCCTGGCTGCACATGATTGTCAACCGCGACCAGGAAGCCGCGCGCGACCTCGACGCTGCCGAAGCGATCCTGTGGCCGATACGCGATGGCGGCCATCCGCGCTGGTCCGCGTTGCAGCTTGCGCGCGCTGTGCTCGCTATGCGCCGTGGCGACACGCAGAGCGCCCGCATCGCCATCGGACGCGCCATTGCGCAGCGCGAAGCGCAGTTCGGCGCAAACAATGCGCTCACGCTCGAGGCGAGGCGCTGGTTGCAGACCTTGGACCGCGGCGCGGCTCCAGCACCTGCAGCGAACGCACCGCGGCTGGAGGCACTGCATTTGCGGCTTCTGCTGCCCGCGCCAATTGACCCCGCCTGATCGATCGTTATTTTTGTTGCGCGCGGGTGAGCCCTGGCGCGGCAGGCGATCACGCCAAGCTGTGGTAGGCCAGAATCCACGCTATTTTTTTTTGCGGGCGTGTCGTTGGCTGTGGCTTTTTGCGTAGTGCGCTTTACCGATACCTGGAGTCGCATGCATGCGTATCCTGAGCCTGACAGTGGCAACCCGCCTCATCCTGCCCACCCTGACGCGTGCCCGCTCGATTACCCAGCAGCCCCGTGTGCGTCCGATCGCAGGCGCGGTGCTCGCCTTGATGTGCCTCTCGGGCAATACCCAGGCGCAGCCTTGGCCGGCAAATCCTGGGTTCCCGAACGTGGCGCAGGTCGCCGGCACCTTGCTGTCCGGGCCGAATGCGCCGAACCAGGGTCGCACCGCGATCATCGCCTATCACCATGGCGTGCTCTTCACCGTCCCTGAAAGTCCGTCGAGCGAACCGGGCTCCGACCTGCAGGTTCGGATATGGAACATCAGCAATCCAGCAGCACCGACAGGTATCAATCAGCTTGGCGGTCCAACGCTCGGGATAACGCCGCAGCCAGTCATGGCGCACGGCTATTTTTTTCTGATGCAGCCGGCGGGCGCGTTTCTTGTGCTCGGGTCCGACGCGTTCCAGGCTGGATCGCCGTGGTCGTTTCTCGCTCAGCCCGGCGTGCCTGGTGTTGCGCGGCAGGCCTCGGGTTCGTTCAGCGCCGGCGTGCGAGGTGATCTATTTCAGCCTTGGTTCGTGAATCCCACATACTGGAGCTACAACGCCATTGAGGGCGATGTGCAGATCCGCCGCGGCGGACCGAATGGCACCGTGCTCGGGACCTTTGATCATCTGGGTCTGACCGGCGTCATTGGTCAACCCTTTCTCCTCGGCAATCTCCTGTATTACGTCTCGGACCAGAGCCGCACCGGCATCGCTGCCTACGACATCAGCGACCCGGCAAACCCGCTGCTGCTGGACGTACTCAACGTCGGCGGACCCGGCGGATACTGGCCTGAACTTTGGGCCGGCGAAGGCCGCCTGCTCGCGGTGATGCCCTACAACAACAATGGCAATGGCGTGCGCATTGCCGACATTACCGATCCGACTGATCTGCGTTTCCTCGATGATGTCGCGCTGCCTGGCGACAACGCGATGTATGCGCAGTTTCAGGACGAGTTTGGATTCATCGGCCAGCACAAGGTCGACATGCGCACGCGTCAGTCGGTGCAGGAGTTCGAGCCGCCGAACGGAGTGACCCTCGATGTCAGTCAGTTTGCGCTGCCCCTTGGCAATCTGCTGGTGACCGGTGGCATCGGGTCCGGACAGGGAATGGCCATCTGGGCGCATCAAGCGGCTCCGGATACGCGCGCGCCCAGCGTTGCCTTTCATGTTCCGCGCGCCGGGCAAATCAACTATCCGGTAGCTGCACCGATCAGCGTGCTGATCCACGAAACCCTGGACATGGCGAGTCTGGTCAACGGCAGCACATTTCGGCTGCGCGTCATGACCGCCGGCATACCCGGCGGCGGCGCACTGGCCGGGTCGATGACCTATGCCTTCGACGATATCCTGACGTTTACGCCAACGGCGCCGTTGGCCAATAACACCAGTTACGAGGTGCGACTGGAAAACATTCGCGACGCTGCTGGTAATGCCATGGAATCCTACGCGTTCACCTTCTCTACCGGCGCCAGCGTGGTTGGCAATCTGCCGCCTGCGGTCACGGCGTTCATCCTTACGCCGTATCCGGTGGCACCGGGCGCCAATGCTACGTTGAGCGTCAATGCTACTGATCCGGATGCGGGCGATACGCTGCAATTTCGTTTCGATTTCGGTGACGGCACACCGAAAACCGCGTGGAGTGCGACCGCCAATGCGCAGCATGCATACGCTGTAGCCGGACATTATCGCGCCACCGCGCAGGTGCGCGATCCCTCCAACGTGATCGCCAGCCGCAGCGAAGTCGTCACCGTGCTGACGCCACCATTGACGCTGCCAACGCACTCGTCTTCGATTGCCTGCCACGCCCCCGGTCGGCGCGTTTGGACAGTCAATCCCGATGCCGACACGATTACCGAGATCAACGCCGACACGCTGGCGGTAGTGCGCGAGATCGCCGTCTGCGACGACCCACGCACCCTGGCGCGCTCAGCGCAGGGCGAGATATGGGTGACCTGCCACGATGCGGATGCCATCGCGATCGTCAATGAAAATACCGGCTCCATCGCAGCCACCCTGTCGACGGGATACGGCAGCGCGCCACTCGGTTTGGCGATCACCGCCGACGGTCAGAGTGCGTACGTCAGTTTGCACGGCGCCGGTGCTTTGCGTCGCTATTCGACCGCGGCACGCGTGCAGACCGGGCAACTCGCTCTGGGCCCGGGCCCACGCGCGATCGCCATCGCAGTCAACGGCACGCGCGTGCTGGTCACGCGTTTTCTTTCGCCCGCACACAGTGGCGAAGTCTGGGACGTGAACCCGACCGGCGCGATGTCGTTGACGCGCGCGATCCGGATTCCAAAATTCGGTGATGAGGCCAACCGCGATACCACAGCCGCAGGCAGAGGTATCGCCAATCAACTCGCCGGCATTGCCTTCGCGCCGCTGGATGCGCACGCGTGGATCGTCGCCAACAAACCCAACAACGAACGCGGTGTGTTGATCGCCCCCAATTTTGACCTGGACACCGACAACAGCGTGCGCAATCTCGCCGTCGAGATCGACCCGGCGGGCGCAAACGATGCCGAGCGCTTCCGCCGCGGCATCGATCTGGACAACAGCGACTCGGCATCGGCGCTCGCCTTTTCTCCGTTCGGTGACTATCTGATGATTGCCCTGCAGGGCAATGACGAGGTTCTGGTGCTCGATGCACTGGATAGCGCGCAGAGCACCGGCCTCGGTAGTCTGGTGACGCGATTGCAGGCCGGTGCCGCTCCGCAAGGTATTTGCAGCGACACAACAACACGGCGCAGCTTCGTGCAGAACCTGATGGGGCGCAGCGTTAGCGTGCTGGAAACCGATGCCTTGTTTCGTCTCGGCAATGTCGCTGTCGCAGCAAGCAGCATCGGTACGGTTGCGGTCGAGCCGCTCGGCGCTCAGGTCTTGCTCGGCAAGACGATTTTCTACAACGCCTCCGATCCGCGCATGAGCGCGGAGGGCTATATCAGCTGCGCCACCTGTCATCTCGATGGCAGCCACGACGGACGTGTCTGGGATTTCACCGGTCGCGGTGAAGGCTTGCGCAACACGACCACCTTGCAGGGCCGCGGCGGAATGGCACACGGCAACGTGCATTGGAGCGCCAACTTTGACGAGATTCAGGACTTTGAAGGCGATATGCGATTGTTCTTCGGTGGCAGCGGCTTCATGAGCAACAGCGATTACTCCGCAACTGCCGCACCATTGGGGGCCGCCAAGGCAGGGCGCAGCGCGCAGCTGGATGCACTTGCGGCATATGTAGGTTCGCTAAGTGCCAACAGCGTGCCGCGCAGCCCGCATCGCAATAGCGACGGCAGCATGACTGCAGCGGCAATCGCGGGTGCATCCGTGTTCTCCACTTTGGGATGCGCTGGTTGCCATACCTCGCCTCGATTCACCGACAGCAGCGTCGGTGCGGGCCCGTTGCACAACGTCGGCACACTGCGCGAAACCTCTGGTGGCCGGCTCGGCGGGGCTCTCAACGGCATCGACACATCTACGCTGTACGGTCTCTGGCAGACCGCGCCCTATTTCCATGATGGTTCGGCTGCATCACTCGACGAGGTGTTCCGTGTCGCCGGAGGAACGCGCCTTACCGCGGAATCCGGGGCATTGTCGGGCGGTGCGGGACTGGTCGCCAACTTTGTCGATCTCAACAACGACAACAGCGTGCGCGGCCAGGCCTTTGTGCTACTCGCCGCAAGCGGACAGCGTCTGACCTTCAGCGGTGTCGACGGCGCCGGTGGTGGTCTGGGTGCAATTGAGTTGCGCTACAGCAACTCGTCAAATGTGGCGCAGGTGAATGTGCTGGTGAATGGCGTATCACACGCCCTGTTGTTGTCGCCCGCCGGCAATGATCCCCCCTGGCGCAGAACCAACTGGAACACCGCCAGACTCGAAGATGTGCCGCTGAACCCCGGTGCCAGCAACACCATCGCCGTTGAGGCAGCCGCGTGGTACGTGGCAGTCGACGAGATTCTGATCAGCAACGCCGCCGACCTGAGCGCCGCCGCGCCGCATCGCATTGCCCTGACTGCTTCGGTCGTTGATCGCGACGCGCTGCGCGCCTATTTGCTACAACTTGATCGACCGGTTGTTGCGCCTGGCGATCTGTTGTTTGGCAATAGTTTCGAAGACCTGCCCTGAGGCTGTCGAGGCCAAGAGCGCGCCGGCACGCGGTAGGAGCGCACCTAGGCGCGAATTGACGTTGCCTAGTGTTTATCGCGGCCGGGTACGCTCCTACACAGGGAGGTGCGTTCGCTCCCACTCGATGCTACTAGCTCTCAAATCCATCGCTAAACAAATCATCCGGCAACGCTTCAATAGCGCCGGCATCAAACGGCCCCGCAAAATTCGGCTTGGGCAAATCCTGTGGCCGCGCGCGTCCAAAAATATCGGCCTCATTGGTGCCAGTAGCGGCGCAGCGGTCAATCGCTGACGAACTTGGCAGCAGCGAAAAATCTGGATTACTACCCGTGGTATCAACAAATCCAGGATCGATGGTCGCGTCCGCGGCGCCGCTCTGCGCCTCGTGCCCAAACACGCAGCTGCGGGTTACCGTTGCTCCGACCAGCAAACGCAGCAACTGCACACCGTCATTCCACAGAATGCTGTTGCGCAGTTCGACTGTGCTTGCGCTGCCATTGGCGCGAATGCTCGACAACGCCTGCTCGATCCCCGGAAACTGCGCGCTGGCGCGAAAATTCCCAGCCATGGTGAGGTAGCGAAGTTGAGCGCTTGCCGAGGAAGTGAGTTCAATCGTCGAGGTACCGTTGTCAACGCCATACAAAACGTTGCGCGCAATCAGTACACTGCGCAGATCAGCGCTGCTGGTGCTGCCACTGACATGCAATGCCGATCCGTTGTTGGCGAAATTGTCGAAAATATGCGCTTGGCGCACATCTACATTGCCCCCTGTGTCGGCATAGATTGCACCCCCGATCAACGTGGCATTCTCGCCCTCGGTAATTCCTCTGGTGCCGAAAATTCCAGGACAACTGGCTCCAGCACAGGACAAACCCGGGCCGCCTCGCAAGATCAGATTCGACGTGTCCTGCACAGCGAAGCCACCGCCGCGGCCATCCGCACGATGGTCTTCGATACGAATCCAGTCACCAACGAAATTGCTGCTGCCGGTCAGAAATACCGCGCCGCCGCGGTCACTGGCCCGGTTGCCAGTGGCGCGTCCGGCGAACGAGCCAACTGGCAACGAACGCCAGAACACGGACGAGCCACTGGTCGCGTACAACCCGCCACCGTTGTCGGCGGCTACGTTCTGGAACAAGGTGACAAAGCCATCTCCGTTGCCAACGAAATCCGGACGCGCCTCGATCAGCAGCTCGCAGTCATTGAGGTAAATACCTCCGCCATTGCTGGACGATGTATTGGCACGAATGCGTGCGTCGTTGAGCGTGACAACCGCCCCACCGCTGCAATAGATGCCACCGCCCAGGCCGGTCGCGGGCCCTAGATTGACGGCGCGATTGCCGTCGAGGGACAGTGATTCGACAACGCCGACGATGGTGTTCTCATCCAGAGTCAGGCTTGCAAAGGCGCCTTGAATATAGATTCCGCCACCCGTAGTTGACTCGTTGTCGCTGACCATGCTCTCGAACATCGAAACCGCCAGGCGGCCGACGATGCTCACTCCGCCGCCTCGGTCATTGAGCGCGTCATCGCTGCCGCCGCCACGAATGATCAGCCCGCGGAACGCGACATTGTAGGCGCTGGCGCCCGCCGAATTGATTCGAACCACCGAACCCAAACCGGTTCCACTGAGCGTCTGCCGCAGACCGGCCTGGGGCACGTTGCTGCCGCATGACGGCCAGCGCCCATCGACAATGACATTGCGATCGACAATCGTCAGAGACTGATTGTTGAAACCGCGCGTCAGTCGAATAATGGTGTTGTCATCGGTCTGCGTGGAAGCCGCGTCAATCGCATCCTGCAGATCAGTGAAATCGCAGCTCTGGCCGCTGCCAACGGTGACAATCGTCTGTATGCCTCCTGCCTGCACGGTATTGGCCGCAATCGACGCGCCCAGCGCCAGACAAAACAATCCGGATCTGCCAATGATTCGCAATGAAACCAGCATGACACTACTCCGCTCTGACACCGCCACGCGGCGCTTGTCCTCTCATACGGAAAACGTGGTCAGTGACGACAATGAGCGCAGTGCGGGAAGTCGCGTTGTACGCGCAGCCGAAATTTGCTGGCGACCCGGTCAACCACCAGATCTCCCCACAACGCTTTGCGCGCCCACATATGGAACTCAGGGAAGGCCGAGCGGTCGTCAAAATTGTTCGCGGTGGAGAAAGCGCAAACAGCGCGGAGGCGACGCTGCGTTTGATCGGGCTCACCCGGTCCGAGGGCTTCGCTGCCGGTTGAGGGCGAAGACGTTCGGTCCGGACTGCCGTGCAGCATATGCGGAAATCGTGTGGCGGATTGTGCGTCGATTTCTCGCCTTGATAGTCGGCCAAACTCTGATCGAGTCCCCGTTTCAAACTTCTCATTAAATTTTTTCGCTGCTACGGACCCCATGACTTTCATGGCGCAGCCAACACAAAACAGACGCTGCCAGGGACAAACGATGGTTCGGTATGCACATCCCTAATCGGCGAATCCGATCGCGCTTGCAGGCTGTGCAATGGGTGCCACACTGCAGGGCCTGGCGTCGGGACAATGCCTAATGGCTTGCGCGCGTTGTCGCAACCCAATTATTTTTACTGTGGAGGTCATCGTGATCGTTGCAAGGCTCTTGGGTATCGTCCTATTGATTTGCGTTGTCATTGGCAGCAGCATCGCGACTGCTGATGCGGTCGCGGTGCCGCACGGCCAACTGCCACGCAACGTGTTGCCCACGCACTATGCGTTGGCATTGCGCGTCGACCCGCGCCAGGACGAGTTTACTGGCGAGGTACGCATCAAAATACGCGTCACCGAGTCCACTACGCGGTTTTGGATGCATGCCAAAGGCCTGGATATCACGCATGCAAGCTATCAGCCGGACGCGGGTGCAGCACTGCCGCTGAAGACCGTCTCCGCCGATGTGTCCGGAGTGATGCGCGTAGACGCCGACACTCCCCTCAGTGCTGGGATGGGTGAACTGCGTTTCAAGTATCGCGCGCGCTACGGCACACAACTCGACGGCACCTACAAGGTCACGCTCGAAACCGATAGCTACGTGATGACGCAGATGGAATCGATCAGCGCGCGCACCAGCTTCCCCTGCTTTGATGAGCCTTCGTTCAAGACGCCGTGGGATATCGAATTGACGGTGCCCAACACGGACCAGGCCGTGGCCAATACGCGAATGCTGTCGACGAAAAAACTTCGCGGAGGCTGGAAGCGACTGCGTTTTGCCACCACCGAACTGTTGCCCACTTATCTCATCGCCTACGCGGTCGGTCCCTGGGACATTGTGACCGCCGCACCGGTGCCAGCCAATGCTCAGCGCAAAACGCCTTTGCCGCTGCGTGGTATCGCGGTGAAGGGCCGAGGCAAAGAGCTGACCTATGCCCTGGAAACAACACCGGAAATCGTTACAGCGCTGGAAGCGTACTTCGACAGCGCTTTTCCATTCGACAAACTCGACCTGCTCGCAGCACCCGACTTCGGCTCGGGGGCAATGGAAAACGCTGGCCTGATCATCTTCAAGGACAGCTTCCTGCTGATCAACAAGGAGTCGCCAACCAATATTCGTCAAGGTTATTTTGAAACCAACGTGCACGAACTGGCACACCAATGGTTCGGTGATCTGGTCACCATGCCATGGTGGGATGACCTTTGGCTCAACGAGGGCTTTGCGACCTGGATCGCGGCGAAAATCACCACGCAGCTTCGTCCCGAATTTCATTCCGATCGCAAGCGCTTGCAGTCAACAATTTTTGCGATGGGGCAGGACGCTCTGGTTGCTTCGCGACAGGTTCGCGAGCCGATCAAAAACTTCACCGACATTGAATCCGCCTTCGACGGCATTACCTATTCCAAGGGTGCGGCCGTGTTGTCGATGTTCGAATCGTACCTCGGCGCCCAGCGCTTTCGCGAAGCGATCCGCGATTATTTGCGCGCCCACGCGCGTGGCAATGCCACCAGCGATGATCTGATCAATGCGATCGCAGCGCACAGTGAGCAACCCGAGCAGATCGCCGCCGCATTCCGCAGCTTCCTGGATCAATCCGGCGTACCGTTTCTGGCGATCGACATGAAGTGCAAGGGCGGGAAAGCCGCGCTGGCAGTTCGTCAAAGTCGCTACCTGCCGCTGGGTTCAAGCGCATTGGCTGAGCGCAAGTGGGGAGTTCCATTGTGTGTGCGCTACGCCGATGGCAACGACGTGCGTCAGCATTGTGCATTGCTCGATTCGACCAAGGCCCTTATTGCATTGCCCAGCGCAAGCTGTCCATCCTGGGTGATGCCGAACGCCAACGCTACCGGCTACTACCGATACGCGCTCGATTCGGACTCGCAACACGCGCTCGATACCGCATTTGGCCAACTCAGCGAACGCGAACAACGTATTGTCGCCGACGCGATGAATGCGGCATTTGAAAACGGCAGTGTCCTGCTCAGTGACTATCTAGCGGCGGTACCACGCCTGACTGCCGCAACTACGCGCCAAGTAGCGCTCGCACCGGCACGGACGCTGTCCTGGCTGCGCGAAAATCGGGTGGTGGAGCGCGCAGAGAGCAAGGCACTCCAGAAATTTGTCGGCGCCCACTACAGCGCACTGCTGCAACGGCTCGGTTTCGATGCGCGCACTGAAGACGATGATGAAGCACGACTCACCCGCGCTTCAGTGCTGGCTATGATGAGCGACGAGGCTCGGGATGCAATGATTCGCAAGGAACTGGCCGCGCGTGCGCGGCGGCTGATCGGGATGGGCGGCGCCAAGCCCGACCCAAAGGCGATCAACAAGGATAGTTACGACAACGCATTACGCGTGTTGGTGCAAGATGGCGGCACTGAAGAGTTCAATGCAGTTGAAGCGCGCTTTCGCGCCAGTGTGGATAGTGTAGAGCGCGAGCAGTACCTACTCGCGCTGGGTTCGGCCACCGATCCCACGCTGCAATCGCGGGCGCTGGCGCTGGCCTTGGATCCAGCCGTGCAATCTGGCGAGGTCACCGCCTTGCTTTGGGCGGCGGCGCGTTTTCCCGAGACCCGCGCGGGCGCTCGGCTGTGGTTGCGCGCGTACCTCGATGCGGTATCTGCGCGGATTCCACCGGGCGAACAACGTTTTCTGGCGATGACCGAGATGATCGGCACCTGCAGTGGCGCCGAGGCCGATGCCGCAGAGGAGTTCTGGGGTCCACGTTTCAAGGACGTCGAAGGTGGGCCGCGCATGCTCGCGCAGTCGGTTGAATTTGCGCGCGTGTGCAGCGTGCTGCGAGCACATTACGCCAAGCAGGACCTGCGCGCGGCCCTGCAGGCGCCGATCGGGAATGATGCCAGTTCCGCACAGAGACCAGTTCGTTAGCGATCCTCTGAACAAGTCCGGAGCCGCGATGGTCCCCTGAGTCTGGGGGCGAAAAACCGCAGGTTGACCAGCTCCGCTGTTGAGAGCGGGGTTTGGCAAGTAGTAGGCAGTGTGGCGAAGACGAAGTGGTGAGTTATTCAGACCGTCCTTAGCTTTCAAATCCGTTCTTGAAGATCGCATCGGTGGTTGGCCCGCCGACGGTCCTCAGGCGCGCGATGGTTGCGCTGTAAGGATCAGTGAGCGCGGCCGGCTTGTAGATGCCGCCGACCAGCAGTTGGCCGGCCGGAGTCAAGCTGGAGATGGCTGGTCGGTTGTCGCCGATATCGCCAAAACCGTTTCCTGCAGTCCACAGGTACACGCTGTTGCTCGGACCGATGAAACCCCAGTTTACGCTCGGAGCGAGGACCGAGGTGAAACGCTGTGCGAAGAAAAACTCTTCATTTGGCCCGGAGGCACCCGTAAGCACCACATTGCTAGTGGCCGAGTTCACATCGGACCAGTGCACACCGCCGATGAAAGTGCGGCTGGCATCGATTCCACCCTGAGTGGTGGTCTCTGCCAACCAGTTGCCGCTGACGTCGAATTTCTGCACGTAGCCAAAAGTCTCGCCGCTACCCGGCGTGGTCCCCGCGGTCACGAATTCTCCGGCGCTATTGACGGCCATGGCCGCAAGCGAGTCGGCTCGTGCCGGCGTGTCGTTGCCGTAGTAAATTACTCGTCGGCCGTTGTTGATCGCGGTGTAAGTGCTCATGTAGTTGCACGAAACGGGGCAAAAAGTAGCGTCGTAGACGCCGTTTTCCAGCAATCGCGCCAGCCCAATACGCGAAACCCCCAGGTCACCGTCAATGGCAATGCCACCGATGCTGATCTTGCCATTGCGAACTACTACGGCGAAAGGCGCATCAAGCCTGAGCGTTGCCGCCAAGTCAAAAGCGACAATACGTTTACCGTCGCTGTCGAAACTGCTGTCGAGCGCGCCATTTGTCAACAGCCGTGCAACGCCGTAGTCGGTATCTCCAGTCGAAGCGCGGTCGACCTGACCCACTACGACAATGCGATCCTGGTCATCGATCGCCACGGCATTGGCTTCGTCACGATTGTTGCTGCCCAGATCGAAGGCAACGTTGTTCAATCCATCGCTGCTGAAGCTCAGATCGGCGGTGCCGTTGGCGAGAATTCGCGCAATCCGGAAATCATAATCGCCACCAGAAATCTGGATCGAGCCCACCACAACCACACGCCCCTGGCTGTCGATCGCAGCGCCACGCACATTCGAGAAATTGAGGTTCGCGGGAACCGTGAGGGGGGGCAAGGCGGCGCCTGCGGCGGTAAACGGATACAGCGCGATGCAGTCGCGTCCATCCACGCACGCCGGATTGCCAGTGGCACGATAGTGCACTACCGCGACCGATCCACCGCCGGGGAGTGGCAGATGCGCAAGCGTTTTGAAGTAATCGCCAAAGGTGTAGTTGGCGCGGCCGGAAGTGCCGAAGTTCGGATCAAGTTCAACGCTATCGGCCAGAGCCGGAGCAGCGCAAGCCAGAGCCGCAGCCAGGGCAAGGCAGCCAGTGAAATGCTTGCTCAAGCCGAGAAGTGAGAAAACTGGTTTGAAGTCCATGGCGATTTCCCTAGTAGTGAAGAGTCGTGTCGTGACCAGGGATACGCACGAACCGGCCAAACACTGACAACCCGCGCCACAACCAGGGCGCGCCGCAATTTCGTTTCGGGCGAAGAATCCCGCAATTTTCCTGCGCGACAGGTCCTCTGTGCGGCTCCCTTCGATGCCCTGCGCGCAGCAGCTGGCAACACGCGTCAACCTGTCACTTTCCGCATCTTTCGGTCGCTGCGCTCATCGGTTAGGGTGGCGACTCAGCTCAGCTCAGGGGTTCAACGATGGTTGTCGCAGTCGTGTCAGGCAGCCGCATGCGGCCATGCCATGCGTTGTGGGTCCTGTTGGTTTGCGCATTGGCGCCGTTGGCCAGCGCGGCGGATTTCGATCCTGCGTTGCTTGACGGGCTGAAGGCGCGATCCGTGGGGCCAGCCGGAATGAGCGGTCGCGTCGCTGCGATCGATGTGGCACCCAACGATCCCAACACGATTTATGTGGGCGCTGCCACCGGTGGTGTTTGGAAATCGACCAACGGTGGCAGCCACTGGCGGCCGATCTTCGATGATCAGGACGTACATGCGATCGGTGCGATTGCGGTATCACCAGCGAATCCCGACGTGGTTTGGGTCGGCACTGGCGAAGGCAATGTGCGCAATTCTGCGTCGGTCGGGCGCGGCGTTTATCGCTCGCTGGATGCGGGCCGCACCTGGCAGCACATGGGCCTGCGTCACAGCGAGCGCATTGCGCGCTTGATCGCACATCCGCGCAATCCGGACATCGTTTACGTCGCGGCAATGGGGCGCGCCTGGGGTGAAAACGGCGAGCGCGGAGTGTTCCGCAGTCGCGACGCTGGCAAAACCTGGCAACGCGTACTCTATGCCGATGCACGCACGGGCGCCGCAGACTTGGTTATGGATCCGTCCAATCCGGACAAGCTATTCGCCAGCCTTTGGGAATACCGACGCTGGCCGTGGTTTTTCAAATCCGGGGGCCCAGGCAGCGGCTTGTACATGACTACGGATGGCGGCGATCACTGGCGCAAGGCAACCGTCGCCGATGGACTGCCGGCAGGTGAGCTTGGGCGCATTGGTATTGCGGTTTCGGCGAGCGATCCGCGTGTCGTGTATGCCTTGGTCGAAGCCAAAGAAAGCGCGCTGCTCCGCTCCACCGACGGTGGCTATGATTGGACGACAGTAAACAAGGAACTGAATGTTTCCAGCCGTCCGTTCTACTATTCCGATATCCGCGTCGACCCCGAGAACGCCAACCGCCTCTATCGCCTCGCCAGCTTCGTCGACGTGTCCATCGACGGTGGCAAAAGCTTCCAGAACCTGATCGGCCTGCAGCATCTGCATCCAGACAACCATGCGTTGTGGATCGATCCCCACGATGCCAGCTTGATGATCAATGGCAACGATGGCGGCATCGGTATTTCCCGCGATCGTGGTGTCACTTGGCGCTTCGTCAACAACTTGCCGTTGGCGCAGTTTTACCACGTGCGCTACGACCTGGAAACTCCCTACAATCTTTACGGCGGACTGCAAGACAACGGCTCCTGGCGTGGTCCTTCGAGCTTGTGGGAACAGGGACCAATCCGCAACGCGCATTGGACCGAAGTGGGCTTCGGCGATGGTTTCGATACTTCGCCCGATCCGGAAAATTCGCGCCGCGGCTATGCAATGAGCCAGGACGGCCACCTACTGCGCTGGGATCTTGATACCGGCGAGCGCTATTCGATCCGCCCAGCCGCGCCGGACCCCAACACCCGGCTGCGCTTCAACTGGAATGCAGGATTCGCGCAGGACCCGTTCGATGCTGGCACCATTTATTTCGGCAGCCAGTTCCTGCATCGATCGAACGATCGCGGCAACAATTGGTCGACGATCAGCCCGGATCTGACCAGCAACGATCCGGCGAAACAAAAATCGCGGGAGAGCGGCGGGCTGACTTCGGATGTCACCGCCGCCGAAAATCACACCACCATCATCAGCATCGCACCCAGTACTCTGCAGCGAGGCGTGATTTGGGTCGGCACCGATGATGGTCGCGTGCAAATCACCCGTGACAGCGGCGTGTCATGGAGCAACGTGGCTGCGGGGGTTCGCGGTGTGCCGGCCGATACCTGGGTGCCACACATCATGCCGTCGCCGCACCTGGCCGGTACGGCGTTTGTAGTATTCGACAACCATCGCCGTTCGGACCTCACCCCATATCTGTTTCGGGTCGATGACTTCGGCAAACGCTGGACCTCGCTCGCCACCAGCGCTATCGATGGCTATGCGCTGGTATTGATTCAGGATCCGGTGGATCCAGATCTGCTGTTTCTCGGCACTGAATTCGGACTGTACGTTTCCTTGGACGCTGGCCAGAACTGGAGCAAATGGAAACACGGGTTACCCACAGCGTCGGTGATCGATCTTGCAATTCATCCGCGCGAACACGACCTGATCATTGCCACGCACGGACGTGCGCTATTCATCGTCGACGACATTCGTCCGTTGCGCGCGTTGAAATCGCGTGCAGCCAACGCCGTGCTGACTTTGTTCGATATCGCTCCCGCGCAACAGCACCAAATCAAACCCAACATTCTAGACAACATCAATAGCCAGTCGGAGTTTCGTGGCGCCGGGCGCGACTACGGGGCGCTGATCAGTTTTTACATCGAAGCTGATCATCTGCCGCACCCTGATGCCGAAGTGGAGCGCCTGCGCACGACTCCCGAAGTGGTGAAAGACGAGAAACCCAAACCCAGCAAAGCCGCGATTGAAGTGCGCGACACAAAAGGCAAGCTGGTCAGTCGTTTCGAAGTGGAGGTCCAGCGCGGTTTGAATCGTGCGGTCTGGGATCTGCAACGAAGCGCCTATCGGTCGCCACTTCCACCGAGCCCCTGGGGCGGCGCGACGCAAGCGCCGGTCGTACCTGGCGACTATGAACTCAGTGTGGTTTTTGGCGAACATCGCGAGCATCGTGTACTCCAGGTGTTGGCCGATCCCCGCCTGCATCTGGGCAATGCAGACTACGTTGCCAAAGCCAGAGCCTGGGAGCGCCTGGGGCGTGCGCAGGAGTCGATCACCGATGCGGTGCGTCAGGTGCAAGATTTGCGTGCTGAATTGGACCGTGCCAGTGCACTGGCAAAGACGCAAATCGAACGCCGCACGGAGCGCGATCCCGCAGTCGAAATCAAGGATGAGGATCCGCATCAAGCATTGATCAAATCCATCGACACTTTCAAGGAAGGCTTGCTGGAGGTGGAGAAATTACTTTGGCAGCCCCCCGAGACCACCAGAGGTTTCGTCGCCGAGACCGATGCCCAGAGCTCAGTCGGGAACACCGCCTGGTACTTTTCGTCGACGCTGCGCCCGCCATCGCCGACACACCTGGCGTATCTGGAGCAGAGCGAGCGCCAAACGCGGTTTGCTCTCGATGGCCTGGCGCGCTATCTCGACAAAGATCTGCCAGCGTTGCATCAGCGCATCAGGGCGTTAGGAATAGTTGTGCAGGAACCCACGACTCCAATCACCCTGCCGTGAAGGCGCGGTGGTGCACGTGGCTCAGAGCATTGCCCACCAGCCGGAGCGGCGCGTCAGCTTTCGCTGCGCATGAAAACCCTTTGGTTTTGCGCCAGAAAGGCGCGACAGAAGAGCGGCAGGCGCTGCCCGTAGTACTCGCTATCGCGCCTGCAACCAGAATGTTACCGGCCCGTCGTTGAGCAAGCTGACTTGCATGTCCGCGCCAAAGCACCCCGTTGCCACATCTGCGTGAACCGTCCGCGCCAACTCCACCAGCCGATCGAACCATTTCCTACCCTGCTCCGGCGACGCTGCCGAAGTGAAGCTCGGGCGCATTCCCTTCCTGGTGTCTGCCGCAAGCGTGAACTGAGATACCAGCAAAAGTCCGCCACCGATATCGGCAAGCGAGCGATTCATTTTGCCTTCGTCGTCGGAAAAAATGCGATAGCCAAGCAGCCGCGCCAGTATCCGACTCACTTGCGCCTCGGCATCATCGGGCTCGATCGCGATAAATGCCAACAGGCCGGGCCCGATTGAGCCTACGCCTTGGCCGTCGACTTCGATCGTCGCATGCTTGACACGTTGAATCAGGGCAATCATCAGAATCCAGCAGTACATAGAGGCATCCATTGTAAGTGTAGCGTTCACACATGGCACGAGCGCTTCGCCGCGCGCGCCACCGCTTCATTTGCCGCAAGGCTTGCGAACCCGAGCTCGACACGCTTTCATGTGCGGATGATCGAACCTGCTTCGTTCCGAGTACGTCTGACGCAGACCCTGATGCGCGTTCTGGGCTTGCTGCCATTGCGCGCGCTGCATGTGCTGGGATACGCAGTGGGTGCGTTGTTGCGGCTGTTCAACACACGCGAATACCTCGTCGCGCGGCGCAACGTGGACCTTTGCTATGCGCATCTGGATGCGCGGCAGCGCAGCGCATTCGTGCGTGACTCTTTGGCGCAGACCGCGATGGGGCTCACCGAATTGCCGCGTGTGTGGGGCGTAGCGCCGCACTCGGCATTGGCGCAGATCAAGGAAATTCGCGGTGGCGAACTATTGCGCGCCGCAATTGCCCGGCAGCGCGGTGTGATCGTGGCGGCGCCGCACCTGGGGCAGTGGGAACTATTGAATCTTTATCTGAGCACTCAAGGCCCGATGGCCTTGCTCTACCGGCAACCGCAGCACCCTGCTTGGGAACCGCTGCTTCTGGCATGTCGCGGTGTCTTGGGCGCAACCCAGGTGCGTGCCGATGCGGCCGGTGTGCGCGTACTTTATCGCTGTTTGCGCCACAAGATGATTGTAGGTGTGTTGCCAGATCAACGGCCCAAAGGTGGCGAGGGCGAATTTGCGCCATTTTTCGGCGTGCCCTGCAAAAGCATGACCTTGTTGTCACGGCTGGCACGCAAGACCGACGCCACTGTGGTTTTTGGATTTGTCGAAAGGCTTTCCAGCGGTAGCGGATTCTGTCTGCACTTTCTGCCGGCGCCCGAGGGCATTGCCGATGAGGACCTTGTGCTGGCAGTCGGGGCCCTGCACCAAGGCCTCGAGCACTGTGTGCGCGTGGCGCCTTTGCAGTACCAGTGGACGTACAAACGCTTCTCGATTCAGCCGGGCGTCGAGGGCGATGAGATGTATCCCGATTGCCGTTGAACACGGCTCAGGTACCGAAGTGCTGCCGCTCGAATGACAGGCTCAAGTGATCTCGCGGGCCTGGGCCCGCGGCTACGAACCCTTGGCTTTCTTTGCAGACGCCTTCTTTGCAGACGCTTTTTTGGTTGCGGGTTTCTTTGCAGTCGTTCGCTTTGTCGCCGCTTTCTTTTTCGCAGGCGCCTTGCGCGCCGCGGCTTTTTTCTCTGGCGTCGTCTTGGGAACTGCTACTTTTTTCACTGCCGCTCTCTTGGCAGGTGCCTTCTTGGACGCGCCGCGTTTGGCGCCCCATCCCTTGCGCACCGGCTTGCCTACAGCGAGCAAGGCAACGCACTCCTCGCGTGTCAGCGTCTCCGGCTCTCGATCTTTGGGGATCTTGCCGTTCTTTTCGCCATCGGTAATGTAAGGACCGAATTTCCCGCGAAGGATTTGAATCTTGCCTTCATCGAAGCTGGCGATCACGCGATTGGCGATAGCCTCGGCTTTTTCGCGAATCAGCTCAAGCGCGCGCGGCAACTCAATCGTGTAGGCGCTGTCCGGCTCCTTGATCGACGCGTAAGTGGTGCCGTGCTTCACAAATGGACCGAAGCGCCCCATGCCAGCGCTCACTTCGTTGCCATCCTCTGCCTGACCCAACGAACGCGGCAATTTGAACAGTATGAGTGCCTCGTCAAGCGTAATCGTGTGCAGGCTTTGACCCGGTAGCAGGCTCGCGAACCGTGGCTTGTCTTCGTCTTCTTTGATTCCGATTTGGGCAAAAGCGCCATAGCGTCCAAGGCGCACACTGATTGGCTTTCCGGTCGCAGGATCATTGCCGAGCACGCGCTGTGACTTGGCCTCATCGAGACTTACGGACTCCATCTTGTCGGTAACGAGCGCCTTGAATGGTGTCCAGAACTTTTGCATCAACGGGACCCAATCTTCCTCGCCGCGCGATACCGCATCGAGCTCGTCTTCGAGCTTTGCGGTGAAATCGTAGTCGACGTACTGGGTGAAATGCGTGGACAGGAAGCGCGCCACCACGCGCCCCACGTCTGTCGGTCGAAAGCGCTTGTTGTCCAGCATCACATACTCGCGTGAAAGCAGCGTCTGGATGATGCTGGCATACGTTGATGGCCGGCCGATGCCGTATTCCTCAAGCGCCTTGACCAGACTGGCCTCCGAAAACCGCGGCGGTGGTTCGGTGAAGTGTTGATCGGCGATGACCTCGTTTAGTGGAATGCGGTCGCCCTTTTGCATCGAGGGCAAACGCCGCGCTTCGTCGTCATCTTCTTCGCTGCGTTGATCTTTGCCTTCCTCGTATACGGCCAGGAAGCCGGGATCAATTACCGTGGTTCCAGTGGCGCGAAAGCTATGACGATCACCGCAGGCTAGTTCGACCGACACGGTGTTCATCAACGCGGGTGCCATTTGACTGGCGACCGTGCGCTTCCAGATCAATTCATAAAGGCGCAACTGATCGGGATTGAGGAAGGTCGCAACCGCCTCTGGAGTATGCAAAACGGTCGTCGGACGAATCGCCTCGTGCGCCTCTTGTGCGTTTTTCGACTTGGTCTTGTATGTGTTGGGTATTTCCGGAAGGGCTTTTTTTCCAAAGCGCTGTTCAATCAGCCCGCGCAGTTCTTCAATGGCGTCCACGCCCAAACTAACCGAGTCAGTGCGCATATAGGTAATGAGACCCACTTGCCCCTCATCACCGAGCGCAACACCTTCGTAAAGGCCTTGAGCCAAACGCATGGTACGACTGGTGCCAAAGCCGAGCTTGCGCGCCGCCTCCTGCTGCAAAGTTGAAGTGGTGAAGGGTGGCGCCGGCCGACGTTGCCGTTGCTTGCTTTGTACGTCGCTGACTTTGAGTGCGCATTGTGCGGCGGCGTGCAATGTGGAGCGCACATGCTCGGCCTGCTCAGCATTTACGAACGAAAACTGTTCGATCTTCACGCCGTCGAAGCGGGTGAGCTTGGCGGTAAATGGCGCTTGCGGATGCTGACAAGACGCTTCCAGCGTCCAGTACTCCTGCTTGATGAAGCGCTCAATCTCCTCCTCGCGCTCAGCAATCATGCGCAATGCCGGCGATTGGACGCGTCCGGCTGACAGCCCTGTTTGCACCTTGCGCCAGAGCACCGGAGACAGGTTGAACCCGACGAGGTAATCAAGCGCTCGTCGCGCTTGCTGGGCATTGACCAAGTCGACGGCGATGTCGCGTGGGTGCGCGATCGCTTCAGTCACAGCTTTTGGTGTGATTTCGGAAAACACCACGCGATGCAAGGTTTTGCCTTTGAGCAAGCCGCGCTCGCGCAGAATTTCGGCAATGTGCCAGCTGATGGCTTCACCCTCTCGATCCAAGTCAGTAGCCAGATAGAGTGAGGTGGCCTGCGCGGCCGCCTTGGCGATGGCTTCGACGTGACGCTCATTTTTTTCGATTACGTCATAGCGCATTGCGAAGCCGTTTTCAGTATCCACGGCGCCTTCGCGCGGAACCAAATCGCGGATGTGGCCATAGGAAGCCAGCACCTGGAAGTCTTTGCCGAGGTATTTGTTGATGGTTTTGGCCTTGGCAGGCGACTCGACGATGAGCAGATTCTTTGCCATTGTGTTTCCAGATGCAGCGCGGGATTCCTCCCAGTGCTTAGTGATGAAGGTGATGAAACGTGTGACTGACCGGGCAGCGCCGGCTAACTCTGCACAACAGCGAGGAGAACGTATTGGGCGAGTACGTCCTTGTGCAGTAGTTCTTGAAGAGTCCGTTCCTGTTCAGTGAATTACGCTATGCATTGAGCTGTCAAGTCACATCTGTTCGCCGCATTCTGCGCGGTTTGTGCTTCCGGCCGCATTGCGTCACGACTTTGCGCCCGGAACTTGGCTACAGAAGCTCACTCAGTTTGAACGTAGATGCTCGCCAAGCACCTGTGTTTCCATCCAGGCGAACTCGGCCTCTCGACCTGGTTCGTTGAATAGTACGAGCAGTACCACCCATTTCAGATCTTGCAACTCGATCTGAGCCTGCTCCAGCGCCCATGCCCGCTCCAGAACCCGCTCGCGACTCTCAGCGTCGAGCACGCGGTGCGTCTCCAGTCGCATCAAGAAGCCGATGCATTCCGTATCCAGGCGATCGCGTTCCTCTTGCGCATAAACTCGCACCGGTCCCATGGCAGGAGCGGGGACCTGTGACACTCGATCCGATTGCAGATCAAACAGCCAATCAAACGCCTTACCGATCTGAATCGGATCGAAGCCGGCTTCAATGAGTTCACCCTGAAGGGAGTCCCGATCATGGACGGTGTCGGGTGCACCGTGAAAGTAGTTTTCGAACAGGTAGACCAATACGTCGAGGACGGTCTCTTTCATCTTGATTTCCGCGCGGACGAGGGGGCCGCGTTCGTGCTGAAGCCGACTCTTTGGTAGCAACTGCCACCCAACATCGCCACCGCACCGTCCAACTCCAGTGTGGTCAGCATGGAAGAGATCGTGGCCGCGGTCAATCCACTGCGATCGACAATTGTGTCGATATCGACCGGATCGAACCCCATCGCAGCTAAAACCAGCAATGCTCCGTCCCCGGATTCACGCGGTCTTGACGAAATCTGCGTGGGCTCGGGCGTTGTATCCAAAGTTTGCAAGTCGTCCAACCGCGAGCGCAGATCCGCTGCCAATTGCGCAGCAAGTGGCGCCAACTCCTCGAGTAAGTCCATCGCGTTCTCGACCAGTTTGGCGCCGTCGCGAATGAGTCGGTGACAGCCGCGAGCCATCGGATTGTGCACCGATCCAGGTATAGCAAACACCTCGCGCCCTTGTTCGGCGGCGAGCCTCGCCGTGATCAGAGATCCTGAGTGCACTCCAGCCTCAACGACGAGAGTCCCCAGGCTCAACCCCGAGATGATGCGATTGCGCCGCGGAAAGTGCTCGGGTGCGCCAGGAGTCTGCAGAGGGAACTCGGAAATAAGCGCGCCGTGCTGCTGCAGGCGCGCTGCGAGACGATCGTGTTTGCGTGGATACACCAAATCGACTCCAGTGCCCAGAACCGCAATGCTATGCCCGCCCGCGTCCAGCGCTGCGGTATGAGCGGCGCCGTCCACGCCATCGGCCATCCCGCTGGTGATGCAAAATCCCGCGCGTGACAAGGTGGCGGCAAAATCTCGCGCTAGCGCGAGGCCGCCGGGTGATGCATTCCTACTGCCCACAATTGCGACTTGCGGCTGCCATAGCGTGATTGGATCACCTCTGACAAATAGCGCTGCGGGGGCGCCCGGTATGCGCTGCAGAAGAGAAGGGAAATCTGGGCTATCGCAGGTGAGAAGATGATTATCGGCAGATTCCAGCCAGCGCAGGTCTCGCTCGATGCGGGACCCATCCGGTAGCTTGAGCCATTGCACGGCTTCATCACTCAGTCCGATGGTGCGCCAGGCGCTAGCGCCGGCTCGATAGGCTTCTGCCAACGATTCAAAGCGCATCAGTGCTCGCCGCAGGCGCGCACCCCCCGTGTTCGGCGCACGCAACCAGATCAACCAGGCTTCCACTTCATTCATCGCAATCCACCAACTTTACCTCGGCAAATATTGGCGCCCATCAGCGTGCCTGCCCATCAGTCGAGGAGCAAAGTTCGCTGCGATTTTTCTGAGTAGCAAAACAAAAACGCGGCCTTGGCCGCGTTTTTGGTTCTAACTGACCACCCAGAACTATAAAGATTGCGGCTCGCGAATCAGGTCATGAACCTTGATCGGCCTGATGCCATCCATCACCAAAGCGTAGCTGACTTTCTCAAACGTTCTGAACACCATGACATGGCCAAGGAACTCCTCTGGCATGGTGACCATCGCCTTCTTTTTCCGGAAGTGATTGTGCGTACGTAGGTCTTCGTCGGCATACTTCACGTCATCATGTAGCCGCTCTCCCGGCTGAAAGACCGAGTAGACCTGACCGTTGGCAACCCCTTCGCGAGCGCCGCGCGATAGCGCAACAACGCGCATCGGGCCGGTGTAGACGGCAGTGTCCGAAACCGCAAGCACACGCATATTGTCCGGCACGTGTTCTGGCGCGTGCGGCATATAAGTCGCGTCATAAGGGCTGGCATCGACGGGAACCACCAAGTCGCCATCGCTCACTTCAATGTCGGAAAACAGCAGTGCCAATGTAGACGGATCGCCACTGCGCAGAACGCGCGCCCGCGCAACGAACATGACTTCATGGCCGAGCGTATCCACTTGGTCTTTACGGAATAGATCGCGCGTCCCATCTTCCCACAGCGTGGCAAACGTCTTTTGTCTCACGCCAACGTAGGGAACCTGTTCATATTCACGCTCGGTGTTGCCCCATCGAAATCGCTTGGGCACATCACGATAAATAACCGTGGGGCGAACGATGTCCACTTCTTCACCCGGCCGTGCATCCAATCCACGCACGTAGACGACCTGTCCGGGCACGGCCCTTAGTCGGCTTTCCTCGGCGGATACGACGTACGGAAGATTTCTCGTGTCGGACTCGGTGAGGACACGCGTTTTTTCAAGAAAGGGCTTGATGTGGTTTAGCGGAATTGCTGTGATCGCCTCACGCGGCCCACTCGAGCGAACTCGCGGTGACAGCTTGACTACATCGGGGCGACCGCCACGAATCAACCGTGGTTGACCGTCGAGGTACAACAAGCTGATCGCGTCACCGGGATAGATCAGATGCGGGTTCTCAATCTGGCTGTTTGCCTGCCAGATTTCGGGCCACAACCACGGGCTTCTCAAAAAACGACCGGAGATGTCCCACAGTGTGTCACCACGGACCACGGTGTAGGTCTGCGGGTGATCGTCACGTAGTTCGGGTTCAGCGGAAAAACCCGAAGCAGCAAAGAGCGCTCCGGCTACAACTGCAAGCATTTGTTTAAGCATGGCGGCTAAGGTCCTGATTTGTCGAAGGACTGATTCGAGTGTAACCCAAAAATCGAACAGTGAGAATGAGGCCAGCCATTTGCCCCCTGCAAACTTGCGCGGGAGACGTGTTTCAGCCCTCGTGGAAGCGTCAACCCGCTTGAAACCCGCCACAATTGGCAGCATCTTGTAACACAGAGGAGATTTCCATGGCCAAGCTCACGATTCTTGAATTTCCCGATCCGCGTCTTAGAACCAAAGCCGTGTCGGTCGAGACCTTCGATTCCGCACTGCAACAATTGATCGACGACATGCTTGAGACCATGTACGCAGCCCCCGGCATTGGGCTAGCCGCAACGCAGGTGGACGTGCACAAACAGCTGCTGGTGCTTGATATTTCAGAATCCAAGGATCAACCCATGGTGTTGGTGAATCCTCACATTCTGCGGGTGGCAGGTGAACAGGTCTACCAGGAAGGTTGTCTTTCGGTTCCGGGCATCTTCGCGGACGTCACTCGCGCGAATGAAATCACCGTGCAGTCGTTGGACCGTCGGGGAGCGCCGTTCACCATCGAAGCTGATGGATTGCTCGCAATTTGTATTCAACACGAAATTGATCACCTTGCCGGCAAGGTTTTCGTCGACTACCTGTCTGCGCTCAAGCGCGACATGGTGCGCAAGAAGCTGGAGAAGCACAGGCGCGGCCGCAACGACGCGGATGCTCGCGAGCACACGCTCTGAACACGTCGGTGCGCAAAATTGTTTTTGCCGGAACCCCGGAGTTTTCGGTTCCCTGTCTCAACGCGATTTTGATCAGTGGAATGGATCTGGTCGGGGTGTACACGCAGCCCGATCGACCATCCGGGCGCGGTCGTGGTGTGTCATTGAGCCCGGTCAAGCGTCGGGCGCTAGCTGCCGGAGTATCGGTATTTCAGCCGGAGTCGCTCCGCGATCCAGGGGCGCGCCGCCAATTGGAGTCGCTGCGCGCCGACTTGATGGTCGTCGTTGCTTATGGCCTGATCCTGACCCCGCAAATCCTCGCCGCACCGAGGCTGGGATGTTGGAACGTACACGCATCCATTTTGCCGCGATGGCGCGGCGCGGCACCCATACAGCGCGCCTTGCTCGCCGGCGACGATGAGACCGGAGTAGACCTGATGCAAATGGAGCGCGGACTGGATACAGGCCCAGTCATCTTAAGTCGACGCACCCCGATCAACGCGACCGACACTGGTGGAAGTCTGCATGATCGACTCTCTTTGCTGGGCGCCGAGCTACTGACCGAGGGACTCCAGCGCATGCACGCAGGAAACCTGCCAACACCGCGACCACAGCCAAGTGCGGGTGAGAGCTACGCTTGCAAAATCGAGAAGTATGAAGCAGTGCTTGATTTCAATGAATCGTGCCTGGTTTCGGAGCGCAAGGTGCGCGCGTTCTCGCCTTGGCCTGTGGCCGAAACCGTAGTGTTGGGTGAGCGCGTGCGTGTGCACTCGGCAGATGCACATTTGTTACCCGTTTCGGCGGCTCCAGGATCATTGGTTCGCGCCGATCGATCTGGAATCGATCTTGCCTGCCGAGACGGAATTTTGAGCGTTACTCGCCTGCAGCGCGAGGGCGGCAAGCCAATCAGCGCCGAGGACTACATCAACGCGCGCGCAGAGCTGCGGCATTTCAAATGAAGGGCAAAACGCGTCTCGAAAACCTGCCCTTGCGTGCGCTCGCAGCGCGGCTGTTGGCAAGATTGTGCGTTGGTCAGGGATCACTTTCGGAAGCGCTTCCCGAGGCTGACGCGGTTCTGACCGATAGTCGCGACCGCGCCATGCTGCGATTGATGCTCTACGAGACGCTGCGGACGTTCTATCGGCGGGAAGCCGCGCTGGCATCTCTTCTGCAGCGGCCGCTCGCCGTTCAAGCGAAGGAAATCGAGGCACTGCTCCTACTGGGCCTGACGCAGCTGGATCAGGGCATTGACAGTGACTATGCGGTAGTGGACGCCAGTGTCGAGGCGGCCCGCGCGCTGGGCCATCCGCAATTGGCTGGTTTGGTCAACGCCCTGTTGCGCAGGGCGCTGCGCGAATCCAGCAACTTGTATGCCAATGCTCTAACGAGTGACCAGAATCGATTCAACCATCCACACTGGCTAATTGAACGCATTCGAGCCGACTGGGGCGACAGAGCAGAGGCGATACTTTTCGCCAACAATGCACGGGCGCCACTCTGGTTGCGCACCAACCGACTCCAAGGTGATCGCAACACTTTGATCGCGGAGCTCCTCGCAGCCGACATCCAAAGCAGTCCGCATCCGTTCTTGCCAGATGCATTGCGGGCGAATATTTCGGGCGATGTTTCGCATGTCGTAGGCTGGCGCGAGGGCAGGTTCAGCGTGCAGGATGCGGCAGCGCAGGCGGCAGTTGAATTGCTCGACCTCAAACCCGGGCTAAGCGTTTTGGATGCGTGTAGTGCACCCGGAGGCAAGCTTGCGCACATCGCTGAACGCGAACCTCGACTGCAACTTTTGCTGGGCCTGGACAGCGATGGCAAGCGACTGGAGCGAACCCGCGAAGCGATGACCCGCCTGGGCCTGCGCCCTGTGCTCAAGCAGGCAGATGCCGCCATCGTTGCGGATTGGTGGCAGGGCGTCCAATTTGATCGCATTCTCTTGGACGCGCCATGCTCCGGCACTGGTGTGATTCGGCGCCACCCGGACATCCGACTGCTGCGGCGCGATTCTGACATCGGCGATCTGGTCAACAAACAGGCCCGCCTGCTGGAAGCACTCTGGCCTTTGCTCGCGCCTGGGGCGCGGCTAGTCTATGCGACCTGTTCGGTGCTCAAAGATGAAAACGAACGCCAGATCGCTGCCTTCCTTTCTCGTCATCTGGACGCGCGCGTGCATAGGGGCGAACCCCATTGGTTTGGCACATTGGGCGAGCACGGCAGCCAAAACCTTCCCGGGGAGGGCGACGCGGATGGTTTTTTCTATGCGGTTTTGGAGAGAAAGGAATGATCAGTCCGCGATCACGAGCTGGCGCCTGCGCTATTGCTCGCTCGCAGTAGCCGTCGCCTTACTCAGTGGTGGCTGCGTTCGCCAGGGAGAGGCGTCGAGTATTGTTAGTGCCACGCCCAATGTGCAGCTGCGAACGCTTGATCTGTCTTTGTCGCTGCGGCTGAGCGAGACGCAACTCGAAGCGCTTGACCACGGCATTCCTTTGCGACTTGAGTTTGTCATAGCACCGCGAAAAGCGCCCCGCCAGTTGAGCCGGATCTTAATCGGCTATTTGCCAATGGCAAAGCGTTACCAACTTCTTGCAGATTCGCGCGCTCCGCGCTACTTCTCCAGTCGTCTCCAACTGCTCGCTGCATTGGATCGCGTCAGCCTGCCTTTGAATGCAGTTGGCTCGGGAACGGGCACGGTTCTTGTGCGCCTCGACAGGAGCGCTCTACCCGCACCGATGCGCCTGCCGGCGCTTCTTGATTCGAGTTGGCGGCTGGTGTCCGTGCCAGTGAACTGGACAACTTCTGGATGAGACGGGTATTGCTCGCAATGTTGCCGCTCTTGGCAGTCCTGTCACTGCTTATTGCTGCACTCTGGTTAGCCGCAGACGCAGAGAGCGCCCAGAGCCAGCTCGGACGAGCGTATGTGTGGCTACTGTTTTTGGCAGCGGGCGGCGTACTCGCCTTGGTCGCGGTAGTGGCCAGTGAAGCTTGGCGCCTCACCAATCAATGGCGAATGGGCGAACCCGGCAGTCGGCTTAAAGCACGCTTTGCTCTGCTCATCGCAGCAATCGCGGTACCCCCAATAATCCTCGTGTCCGGTTTTGCCATGCGCTTTGTCGACGCAGGGATCGATAGCTGGTTTCGGGCTGACGTGGCGAGCTCTCAACTCAATGCTGAAGCGATCGGTCGCGAAGTGCTTGCGTCTTTCGAACGACGCTCACGTGACCTTAGCAAGCGCTTCGCCAACGACGACGACTTGGTCGAGGGCAACGACCTGCAGGCTGTGCTCGACGCGCTCGTAGAAGGAACTGGCGACCCATTACACCTAAGCCTGTATGACGATTCGGGCAATGTTCTCGCCATATCGTTCAACACCAGCGCAGTCGTTTTTCCCTCTCCACCGAACGACGACGAGCGCCTGCAGGTGCGTTCAGCCGGCGAACTTGCAATCAACGAGAGATTGAGTTCGACATTGGTGTGGCGTGTGCTCGATCCGGTGCCAGGCGTGGGAATATTACAAGCCGTATTTCCCATTCCTGTCGATCTGGCGCCACGCCTGGACGAACTCGAACGTACTGCTGTGGATTACGCGCAACTGAAATACCAGCGCAGGGCGATGAAATCAACGTTCTTGATGATTCTCGGCTTGGTTGGTCTGCTCGCGTTGCTCGGTGCACTTTACGCGGCGTTCGCGACCACCCGAAGGCTGATTCAACCAATCACAGATCTCGCTTTGGCCACCCGTGACATTACTGCAGGCAGATACGGACAGTCGCTCAGCGTTCCGAGCAACGACGAACTTGGATTTCTGACGCAGAGCTTTAATCGGATGTCTCAGGAGCTGCTTGCTGCGAATGCTCGTGAACGACTGAGCCGTGATGAAATCGAGCGAAATCGAACGCGACTGGAAGCTATTCTGGAAAGACTCAGCGCCGGCGTCATCAGCTTCAGCGAGAGTCGCGTGTTGACTGCCAATCAAGCTGCTGGCGCTCTTCTTGAAATTGACTCCGCTACTCTGATTGGCACGTCGATAGACGACGCTTGCCAGATGTCTCATCGTGCAGCACCGCTATTCTCGTTTCTCAGAACTTGCGCTGCAGAGCGGCGCAGCCATTGGCGGGACGAAATCCGTCTGCGAGGAGATCCCGCGCGCGCCCTTCTGGTGCGGGGAACTTTGCTTCCGGGAGACGGGGAGATGAACTTCGTCGCTGTTTTCGATGATGCGGCCGTCATTGCGCTCAGTCAACGCGAAGCGGCGTGGGCAGAGGTGGCCAAACGACTGGCGCACGAAATCAAAAATCCGCTGACTCCCATCCAGCTCGCGGCGGAGCGTTTGCGCCAAAAGTATTTGGGGAAAATGACCGCAGAAGACTCCGAAGTACTGGACCGAGCCACTCAGACAATCGTTTCTCAAGTGGACGCACTGAAGCGCATCGTAAACGCGTTCGGAGATTACACGCGTCCTGTCACCGAAGATCGCCAGTCGTTTGATCTACGCAGTTTGGTAGACGATGTCGGCTCACTCTACGAACACAGCGGTCAATGCCAGGTGCGGCGAGAATTTCTGGCTACTTCGTTCCTGATCCGTGCCAACAAGGAGCGCCTCCGCCAAGCCATCATCAACTTATTTACCAACGCAATCGAAGCGTCGGAGGCACAAAGCGAAGTCGGCGTGGATGTGCAAATTCTGGACTCACTCCCTGGATATCTTTCCTTGGTGGTACGCGACCACGGTCAAGGTCTTCCGCAAGCTTTTGACGAGCGCTGGTTTGAGCCATACAACACAACCAAACCCAAGGGCACTGGACTGGGGTTGGCGTGGGTCAAGAAGATAGCTGAGGAACACGGAGGCACAGTCACCGCTAAAAACGCGGAGGGAGGCGGTGCCCAGTTCACTGTCACGCTCCCAATGTATCCGTCCGCTACGCCCCATCTATTGCAGAAATTCCCGATGCGGTGAGATGCGCATCGACGAGTTGATCGGAGTGTGCGATGCGAGCGGAGGGAAGTGGATCGGTGATTTGGATGTTGCGGTTGGAGGACTGGCGGCGTAGTGGGTTGTCGTTGGCGGCGTATTGTCGGTGGGCGGGTTTGAGCTATCCGATGGCGCTGTT